>Ga0228536_1000112_pt1 | contig 206504 bp, 192 predicted proteins | sample SJ1Smetagenome_FD_168611 | JGI IMG/M metagenome (GOLD analysis project Ga0228536, IMG submission 168611) | Enriched culture of PCE-dechlorinating microbial communities from Ithaca, New York, USA - SJ1.S | ecosystem: Engineered > Modeled > Simulated communities (microbial... > Unclassified...
AGGGCGCGCGCAACCATCCCCTGGGTTGGGCCGAGAAGACCGTGAACCGGGCCATCGCCACGGTGCGCGGGGCGGTGGAGCGGGCCTTCGGCAGCATGAAGAAGCATTACGGCCTGGAGCGAGCCCGTGAAGTTCCCCCGGTTTGCTGGACACCTCGAAAGGCACGTATAAGGTGCAAGGAGGTGTTTCATGGGCGATCATCGTCGGAGTTTCAGCCGGGAGTTCAAACTGGAGGCGGTGCGCCTGGTCACGGAAGGTGGCCTGAGCTTGGCGCAGGCGTCCCGGGACCTGGGGGTCCAGGAAAGCGTTTTGGGTCGGTGGAAGAAGCAGCTGGCCGAAGACCCCGCGGAAGCCTTCCCCGGCAAGGGGCGCCTGAAGTCCCAGGACGAGGAATTGCGGCGATTGAGGCGATAAAACGAGATATTGCGCCAGGAGCGCGACACCCTAAAAAAGCTGTGGGCATCTTCTCGCGGGCGCCCCAATGAAATATCAGTTTGTCTGACCATTCCGGCCAGTTTCCCGTACGGCGGATATGCCGGGTGCTGGGGGTGCCTACCAGCGCCTATTACGCCTGGCGGGGGCGCCCGGAGAGCCGGCGAGTGCGCGAGGACCGCCGGCTTTTGGTGGAGATCAAGGCTATACACCAGGCCAAGCGTGAGACCTACGGCAGCCCGCGGATTCACGCCGAGCTCAAGGCCCGAGGCCTGCGTCTGGGCGAGAAGCGGGTGGCCCGGCTGATGCGCGCGGGCGGCGTCCGGGCCAAGCAGAAGCGGAAGTTCAAGGCCACCACAAATTCCAAGCACTGTCACCCTGTGGCTCCCAACCTGCTGGAACGCGACTTCGAGGCCAGCGCACCAGACCGGAAATGGGTGGCGGACATCACCTCCATTCCCACCCGTGAGGGTTGGCTGTACCTGGCGGCGATCCTGGATATGTATTCCCGCTACGTGGTGGGCTGGTCCATGGCTGGCCGCATGAACAGAAGGCTGGTGCTGGACGCCCTGGACATGGCGGTGGGCCGCCGCCGCCCGGGACCGGGATTGCTTCACCACTCAGACCGTGGCAGCCAGTATGCCTGTGGTGATTACCAGGAGGCGTTGACGGCCCATGGGATGCTTTGCAGCATGAGCCGCAAGGGGGACTGCTGGGACAACGCCCCCATGGAGAGCTTCTTCCACACACAAAAAACCGAACTGGTCCACCACCGGGACTACCGGACCAGAGGGGAAGCCAAGACCGACATTTTCGAGCACATCGAAGTTTTCTACAACCGCAGCCGAAGGCATTCAGCCCTGGGCTTCATCACCCCAGAGGAATATGAGATGATCAAATTGGCTGCTTAACTCCGTGTCCACAAAACCGGGGGAAGATCAGTGGTCTCCGGCTGGGGGCTTGGTTGGTCAGCCTTCTTGGCGGCTCTGTTTCCCCTCTGATCCTCCCGGTCCAAACCGTCCCTGAAAGCCTTCAGCGGCGTCCTACTGGTCATTCCTCGGTCCTGGCGGGGCGCTTGGTGTTGAAAGCGCCTATGCAACACCTCTCCTAACCTAGCCGGAAACGGCATGACCACCAGTTCTGGTTGTCTGGGAGAGCATGGCCACTCTCTCCGCCTCGGGCATCCGCTGCCAAAGCGCCAGCCAGGCCATGACCAGGGGCGGCACCGCGCGCTTGCCGGTGGCCCAGCGGTTCACCGTCACCTCCGGCAGGTGCTCCCCGGTCAAGGCCTCCACCAGGCGGCAGAGGTCAACTTGCTTCAAGCCACATTGCTTCAAACGGTCGCGGAATTCCTCGGCGCTGGCCATGGCCCGTCACTCCTCCAGCTGGGTCAGGAACCCGGCCGCGACCAAGTCCTGCACGTGGTGCTCCACGCTGTCGGTGCGGATCTGGCTGCCGTTGTACACCAGAGCCCTCCGGGCGCTGGCGGCCATCCAGTCCTCCAGGGTGGGTTCGGGCAGGAACGAGCCCTGCCAGAGGGCCTGGCCCAGGGCCGCCTGGTCCCGGGCCTCCAACACCTTGCCGTCCAGGGTGCGATACTTCATGGCGTCTCCCTTACATGGCCAGGATGGCGGCGCGGTGGGTGTAGAAGGTGGCGGTGGCGGCCGGCACCCCGTTCATCAGCTGGTCCTGGGCCGGCTGGGCGGCGGCATCTTCCCGCAGTCGGTAGGTGGTGGTTCCGTTCCGCCGCTGGCTTTCGATCTGGGCTCCGGCCTGGCGCAGGCGGATGATCGCCGCCCGCGTGGTGTGGCGCTGCCAGCCCAGGGCTTCCATCAGCTCCTCCAGGGTGGCCTGGCCCGCGATCATATCATAGGCCCGCTGCATCTTGCCGCTGAGGCCCGCCGGCCGGGTCGCGGGGCTTTCGCCGGCGGCCCCCGCCAGGCGGCGGCTCTCGCTGATGAAGGCGTCCAGGAAGGTGATCCAGTTCACCACCTTGGGGGCGTTGGTGGTGCCGCTGTGCTGGCGGAATTCGATGGTGCCGTGCCGCTGGTAGCTCTGCAGGTTCAGCTTGAAGTAGCGGTCACCCTGCAGGCTGGCCAGGTCGCCGATGGTGTTGGCGCTGGCCCAGCCCGCCCGGCGGGTGAAGCCGGCGATGCTTTGGCTGTAGCGATTGTTATTGGCCCGGCGGCTGGGGGGCATGAAGCGGTCGATCTCGCGCTCGAACCTGGCGTAGCGCAGGACGATCATCTTGATCTCGGCGGCGCTGAGGTCAGCCGCGTCGAAATGAACGTGCAGGCCGCAAGAACGATCCACCCTGGCCCCGGCGTCGTCCAGGGCGGTGATGGCGGCCCGAACCGCCTCCAGGCCCTCGCAGCCTTCCAGGGGCGGGCTCACCACCTCGAAACCGTTGTTCAGGGAGCCGTCCGGGACGATCTTCCAATAGCGGCGGGTGGTGTGGTTGTAACCCTCGTCGGTGGCCCGCAGGCCGACCAGGTTCAAGGCCCGGGCCGCACGTTCCTGGTTGATTCCCTTGATTTCGATCTCAACCCCGAACCGCCTCATTTCGCTCTCCTTTTGGCGTTGCCGTCGTTGTTGAGGACAGCTTCGCTCTCACCGGCCGGAGAGTCAACCCAAAAATAAACCAATGGTTAATTTGATCGGCAGGGCGGGGGCGGATGGGTGTTATCGGCAATTCCTATGAGTAGCAGATCCGGCTCACCAGACCGCCTCACCCACAGGGCGCGCCGGAGCCTGTCGCATTTCGTTTGGCAAACTGTCGCATTTTGCCTGGCAACTTACAGGGATACTTTTGGGATACTGAACCCGCCAGAAAGCGCCAAAAATGGCCAAAAAAGCCACGCCCCGGTAGGTTTCTGTGACCTGCCGGGGCGAGCTTAACCAGTTGAAAAAACCGGTTGTTTTATGGTGCGCCCGGGGTGATTCGAACACCCGGCCTACGGATTCGTAGTCCGGCGCTCTGTCCAGCTGAGCTACGGGCGCGTTGGCGCGCTGCATGGCAGCGACAGCAGCCAATTATAACAAAAAAGTCTGAGCCGGCAACAGGCGGCTTGGTTATTGCGCGGGATCATGGCCTGGCCCCCCTGACGGAGCCGGGCGCGGGTTGGGAAAGGCGGGGGCCGGGCAGGTGGATCGGCGCTGACGTTTGGCGCCGGATCCTGGTCGAAAAGATGAATAGATCTGTGGTTACAATATGATGCTCCGTTGATGCCGACCAGCGGCCGCGCGGCGTTGCAATATGGAAACGCCTGTTCCAATATGGAGATGAACCGCCGCCTGCCTTGAGAGTTGGCTGCTAATGATCTGGGGGATGGGAGTGTCCGTGATCGGCTTGCGATGGCTGTCGCCGCTAATGATGTTGTTGCTCATGGGCTGCGCTTCATATCAGCCCATCACCTATGATTCGGTCCAACGCGAGTTCCCACCCGCCGAAAGCCGCGCCTTTGCCGGAGCCGAGAGGCCAGGTGGGGGGCCGGCTCGGCCGGCGGCGGCCAACGGCGGGCCGGCGCGCGACTGGAGCCAACCCCTGTCCCTGGCCGAGGCGGTGCGCCTGGCCCTGGCCCACAATCCCGAGCAGGAGATGGCCTGGCAGCGGGTGCGCCAGGCCGAGGCCATGCTGGACCAGTCCCTGGCCGCCTTCCTGCCCATGATCAGCCTCTACACCGAGTACGCCCGGGGCGACGCGCCCTCGGGCTACCTGTTCAAGACCATCGACCAGCGCCTGCTGCCGCCCAACACCAACTTCAACGATCCTGGCACCTTCCAGAACTGGGAGAGCGGGGCGAGGGTGCGCTGGAACCTCTTCCGGGGCGGGCAGGACTACCTGCGTCGGCGCATGGCCGCCGAGGGCCTGGAGATGGGTCGACTGGACCGGGCCACCCTCAACAACACCCTGACCGCCTCGGTGATCAAGGGCTATTACAACTGCCTGGCCGCGGCGGACCTGGTGGACATCAGTCGCCAGACGGTGCAGAGCGTGGAGGCCCAGCTGCGCCAGACCCAAGTGCGCTACGAGGGCGGCGGGGCGCTGAAGAGCGATGTGCTCTCCCTGAAGGTCCGTCTGGCCCAGGCCCGGGAGGACCTGGTACGCAGCGAGAACGGCCAGCGCCTGGCCCTGGCCGCCCTGGCCAATCTCCTGGGGGCCGACCCGGACACCAACCTGGTCCTGGTGGGCGAGGAGAGGGCCGAGCCTCGCGTGCCCCGGGAATACGCCCAGGGGGTGCTGGAGGCCATGCACCAGCGGCCGGAGCTGGCCAAGGTCCGCCACCAGGTGGTGGGCGCGCGTCTGGCGTTGGCCGCGGCCCGGGCCGAATACCTGCCCCGGGTGGACGCCCAGGGCGGCGTGTTCTGGGACGACCCCTTGGCCCAGTACTCAGGCGAGCGCACCAATTGGACCGCCGGGGCGGTGGCCAGTTGGGATGTCTTCACCGGACTGTCCACCCTGCGCGAGACCGAGAAGGCCCGCGCGGCCTTGCGGGAGGTCCTGGCCGCCGACCGCCAGGCCGCCCTGGGGGTGCAGTTGGACGTGAAAGGGGCCTACCTCAACCTGGCCGAGGCCTTGGCCCGCCTGGAGGTGAGCCGGGCCAGCGTGGAGCAGGCCGGCGAGTCGCTGAAGCTGGTCAGCGAGCAATATCAGGGCGGGGCGGCGGATGTGACCCGCTACCTGGACACCGAGCTGAACCTCAGTTCGGCCCGGGCCCGCCAGGCGGCGGCCCGCCACGACGCGCGCAAGGCGCGGGCGGACGTGGCCCGGGCCCTGGGCATGTTCCGCGACCCGGATAAGTTGGAGTGGGCAGGCCATGAGTAAGGCTAAGCTGGGTTGGCTGACCTGGGTCGGGGGCCTGGGGGCCCTGGCCCTGATCGTGCTCTACAGCGCCGGGGTGCTGACCACCGGCAAGGTGTCCCCGGGGCGCGAGGCGGCCCCGGCCGCCGGTCCGGCCCCGGCCCGGACCGCCCAGGCCAGCCTGGTGCAGGTGCCGGAGAACTACGAGGCGGTGGGCACGGTGCGGCCCCTGAGCGAGATCACGGTGGAGGCCCAGGTGCCGGCCCGGGTGCAGAAGATCCTGGTGCGTGCCGGCCAGAGCGTGTCCCCGGGCGACCTGCTGGTCAGCCTGGACGACGCCCAGTACCGCGCCCGCCACGAGCAGGCCCGGCAGGGGCTCAACGCGGCCCTGGCCGCCCTGGAGAGGGCCAGGGCCGAGTACCAACGCGTGCAACGCTTCGCCGCCTCCGAGGCCGCCACCCCCCAGGCCCTGGAGCAGGCCCGGGCCGCCTTCCTGGCCGCCGAGGCCGGGGTGGGCGCGGCCCGCAAGCAGGTGGAGGAGGCCGAGATCACCCTGGGCTACACCCAGGTGCGGGCCTCCCGGGCCGGCCAGGTGGTGCGCCGGATGGCCGAGCCCGGCGACCTGGCCCTGCCCGGACGGCCGTTGCTGATGATCCAGACCGGAGGCCAGTGGCGGCTGGAGGCCCTGGTGCGCGAGGGCTTGGTGGAGTTGGTCGCGCCGGGGCGGGAGCTCTTGGTGGCGGTGCCGGCCCTGGCCGGGGAGATCAAGGGCAAGGTGGAGGAGATCGTGCCCAGCGCCGATCCCCAGACCCGCAGCTTCCTGGTCAAGGTGGGACTGGAGAACGCTCCCGGCCTGCGGGCCGGCATGTTCGGCCGGCTGTTGGTGCCGGTGGGCCAGCGCCCGGCGGTGCTGGCGCCTTTGGCGGCGGTGGAGCGCATCGGCCAGTTGGAGACGGTGCGGGTGCGCACGGCCCAGGGCTGGCGGCGGGTCTATGTGACCACCGGCCGGGTCAGCGGCTCCCAGGTGGAGGTGCTCTCGGGCCTGAAGGGCGGCGAGGAAATCGCCCTGGGCGGAGGCGGCGATGCCTGAGCGCCAGCATGAGGCGGGCGAGGTGCGGCTCAACGGGGTGGGGCGCATCGTGCGGGCCTTTCTCTCGGCCCGGATGTCGGTGCTGTTCATCGTTCTGGCCGCCCTGTTGGGTTTCTGGGCGGTGCAGTCCACCCCTCGCGAGGAAGAGCCCCAGATCGTGGTGCCCCTGGCCGACGTCATGGTCCAGGCTCCCGGGGCCAGCGCCCAGGAGGTGGAGCAGTTGGTGGCCACTCCCCTGGAGCGCCTGCTGTGGCAGATCGACGGGGTGGAGCACGTCTACTCCATGTCGCGCCCCGGACTGGCCATCGTCACGGTGCGCTTTTTCGTGGGCCAGGACCGCGAGCGCTCGCTGATCAAGCTGCACAACAAGATCGCCATGAACATCGACCAAGCCCCGGCCCTGGTCAAGGGCTGGGTGGTCAAGCCGGTGGAGATCGACGACGTTCCGATACTGGCCATCACCCTGTATTCCGGCCGGCACGACGACCATGTCCTGCGCCGGGTGGGCGAGGAGGTCCTGGCCCGGCTGGCCGAGGTGCCCGACGTCTCGCGCACCCAGGTCATCGGTGGCCGTCAGCGCGAGGTGCGGGTGGAGCTGGATCCGGTGCGCCTGGCCGGGTTCGGTCTGGGGCCTTTGGCCGTGCGCCAGGCCCTGGCCGGGGCCGACGTCGCGGTGCTGGCCGGGGGCCTGGACCAGGCCGACCGCCACTACAGCCTGCACGCCGACAGCTTTTTGACCAGCGCTCGCGAGGTGGCCGAACTGGTGGTGGGGGTCCACCAGGGACGGCCGGTGTACCTGCGCGACGTGGCCGAGGTGCTGGACGGTCCCCAGGAGGCGACCGGTTACTCCCGCCTGGGATTCTCCTGGCGGGAGCAGCGGGAGCGGGGCGTCCCGGCCCTGCCGGAGGGTTATCCGGCGGTGACCCTGGCCCTGGCCAAGAAAAAGGGCGTCAACGCGGTGCGGGTGGCCGAGGCGGTCCTGGAGCGGCTGGAGGAGCTCAAGGCCCAGGTCGTCCCGGACGGAATCGAACTGCGGGTGACGCGCAACTACGGCGAGACCGCCCAGCACAAAAGCGACGAACTGATTCACGAACTCTTCTTCGCGGTGCTGACGGTGGTGGTGCTCCTGGCGCTCACCCTGGGCTGGCGCGAGGCCCTGGTGGTGGCCCTGTCGGTGCCGTTGTCCTTCGCCCTGGCCTTGTTCGTCAACCATCTGCTGGGCTACACCATCAACCGGGTGACGATGTTCGCCCTGATCCTGTCCCTGGGCTTGGTGGTGGACGACCCCATCATCAACGTGGACAACATCCAGCGCCATATCATCCTGGGCCGCCGCCGGCCCCGGGAGGCCACCCTGGAGGCGGTGCAGGAGGTGCTGCCGCCGGTGATCATGTCCACCCTGACCATCGTGGTGGCCTTCCTGCCGATGTTCTTCATCACCGGCATGATGGGTCCCTACATGGCCCCCATGGCGGCCAACGTGCCCCTGGCGGTGGGCTTCTCCATGGTCTGCGCCCTGACCGTGGTGCCCTGGCTCTGCCACCTGCTGCTCAAGCACCGCGCCCCGGGGCGGGGCGGGGCGGCCGGTCCGGGCGGGGTCGAACCCCAGGACCCCACCCCGGAATGGATCCGGCGGAGCTACGCCAAGGTGCTGGATCCCTTCCTGGAGCACCGGTCCTGGCGTTGGGGCCTGGCCGGGGGCGTGGCCGGCCTGTTGCTGCTGTCCCTGGCCCTGGTGCCGCTGCGCCAAGTGCCCCTGAAGCTCCTGCCCTTTGACAACAAGAACGAGCTGCAACTGGTGCTGGACCTGCCCGAGGGCGCCACCCTGGAGACCAGCGACCGGGCGGTGCGCGCCTTCGCGGACTACCTGGCCGGGGTGCCGGAGGTCACGGATTTCGTCACCTACACCGGCCTGGCCTCGCCCATGGACTTCAACGGTCTGGTGCGCCACTACTACCTGCGCCAGGGCGGCCATGTGGCCGAGGTGAGGGTGAACCTGTTGCCCAAGGAGCGCCGCGGCCAGCAGAGCCACGCCATCGCCCTGCGCCTGCGCGACGACCTGACCGCCATCGCCAAGGCCCATGGGGTGAACCTCAAGATCGTGGAGACCCCGCCGGGACCGCCGGTGCTGGCCACGGTGGTGGCCGAGGTCTATGGCCCGCCGGAGCTGTCCTACGCCGAGCTTTTGGCCGCCGGCCGGGACCTGGCCGCCCGCCTGGCGGCCGAGCCCCTGGTGGTGGACGTGGACGACTCCGGCGAGGCCGAGCGTCCGCGCCTGGATTTCGCGCTGGACAAGGAAAAGGCGGCCCTGCACGGGGTGCCGGCCCAGGTGGTGGCCGCCAGCCTGGGTCTGGCGGTCAGCGGCGAGGTGGCGGCCACGGTCCACGCCCCGGGCGAGCGCCAGGCCCTGCCGGTGCGCCTGGTGCTGCCCCGGGCCTGGCGCTCCAGCCCGGCCGGCCTGGGCCACCTGCCCCTGAACACCGCCGCCGGCCCCACGGTGCCCCTGGCCGAGCTGGGCCGGTTCACCAGCCAGCCCGAGGAGCAGCCCATCCTGCACAAGGACCTGAAGCGGGTGGTCTTCGTCTATGCCGAGACCGCCGGCCGCCCCCCGGCCGAGGTGGTGCTGGACCTGCGGCGTCAATTGGAGGACCAGCCCTTGCCCCACCGGGCCTGGGTGGACTGGGTGGGGGAGGGCGAGTGGCAGATCACGGTGCGGGTCTTCCGCGACCTGGGCCTGGCCTTTGCCGCGGCCCTGGTGGGCATCTACATCCTGTTGGTGGTGCAGACCAACTCCTTCCTGTTGCCCGGCCTGCTGATGCTGGCCATCCCCCTGACCCTGATCGGCATCCTGCCCGGCTTCTGGCTGCTGAACCTGGCGGCCGCCGGCAGCGTGGGCGGCTATCCCGACCCGATCTTCTTCACCGCCACCAGCATGATCGGCATGATCGCCCTGGGCGGGATCGTCATCCGCAACTCGGTGGTGCTGATCGACTTCGTGCAGGAATCGGTGGAGCGGGGCCTCACCCTCAAGCAAGCCCTGCTCGAGAGCGGGGCGGTGCGCCTGCGCCCCATCCTGCTCACCGCCATGACCACCGCCCTGGGGGCCTGGCCCATCACCCTGGACCCCATCTTCTCCGGCCTGGCCTGGGCCCTGATCTTCGGACTGTTCGCCTCCACCGCCTTCACCCTGCTGGTGATCCCGGTCAGCTACTATGCCTTCTACGCCCGGACCGGAGGCGGTCGCATGACTGACTGAACCAGCATTCGCCGCGCCCGGGAGCCAACCCGCTCCCGGGCGCTTTCGCGCCATCTCCCTGAATAAAATTGATTTTTTCCATCCAGCCTGGACCGCCCCGCGCGTTGACACCCCGCCCGGCCTGGGTTATAAGGGGATACGGTCGCGCCCGGGGGGTCGGGAGGAAGGGCCGTCGGGGTGGACGAACAGTATCAAGAGCGCTCCTACCGGGTGGAATGCGAGGCCAGGGGGTTCACGGCCTTCACCGCCCGGGTCAAGGAGACCGATCTCTGGATCCGGGCCATGGCCGACCTCGGCCAGCGGGCGGTGGAGAGCATCCTCGATCATCGCCGCGGGTTGGAGGCCTATGGCCGGGACCACCCCGATTTCTTCGCTTCCCTGAACCCCCTGCCCCTGGATCCCCTGGCCCCGCCCCTGGCGCGGGCCATGCTCGCCGCCGGCCAGGCCGCGGGCACCGGCCCCATGGCCGCGGTGGCCGGGGCCATCGCCCAGGCCGTGGCCCGGGACCTCCTGGCCTGGTCGCCCCAGGTGGTGGTGGAGAATGGCGGTGACGTGTACCTGGCCCTGAACGAGGCGGCCACGGTGGGCCTCTGGGCCGGAGACTCGCCCATCTCCGGGCGGGCGGGCCTGCGGGTCACGGCGGGGCAGATGCCGATGGCGGTCTGCACCAGCTCCGGCACGGTGGGCCACTCGCTCTCCCTGGGCCGGGCCGACGCCGCCACCATCCTGGCCAAGGACGCCGCCCTGGCCGACGCCGTGGCCACCGCCCTGGGCAACCGGGTGCAAGGGCCGGACGACCTGGCGCAAGCCCTGGACTGGGTCCAGGGAGTGCCCGGGGTGCTGGGGGCCCTGGTGGTCAAGGGCTCGCGGTTGGCGGCCTGGGGCGAGGTGGAGTTGGTTCGCCTCTGAGTCCGGGCCGGGGTCGCATCAGGGAGGCGGGAGAAGGCATGACACGCATCGGCGTCATCAGCGACACCCATCTGCGCGGTTGCGACCCCGAGCTGACCCAGCGCCTGGCCGGACCCTTCGCCGGGGTGGACATGATCCTGCACGCCGGCGACCTGGTTAACCTCCGGGTGCTGGATTGCCTGGAGGCCCCGGTGGTGATCGCGGTGGCCGGCAACATGGACGACTACACCGTGATCCACGAGCTGCCGGCCAAGCGGATCGTGGACGTGGAAGGCAAGCGCATCGGCCTGATCCACGGCTGGGGGCCGCCGCTGGGCCTGGCGGCCCGGGTGGCGGCGGAATTCGGCGGGGTGGACTGCGTGATCTTTGGCCACAGCCACCGCCCCATGAACGCCAGGAAGGGCGGAGTGCTCATGTTCAACCCCGGCTCGGTGGGACGCGGACTGATCGGCAGCGGCACCGTGGGGTTGCTGACCGTGGACCAGGAGATCAAGGGCGAGATCATCAAGCTCTAGCGCCCGCCCGGCGCGCCCCGCAGCGGAGCTTGCAGGACACTGGGGCCAATCTTCAAGGCCCTGGCATCATTGAACTTGGAGGCATGATGGAAGCCCTGTGGGCCCCCTGGCGCATGAGCTATATCCTGGGCGAGGAAAAACCCGCCGGCTGCATCTTCTGCCTGGCCGTGGATGGCGTGGGCTGCGACGACCTGGTGTTGGGCGTGGGCCGGACCTGCCTGGCCATGATGAACAAATACCCGTACAATAACGGCCATGTGCTGATCGCGCCCAAGCGCCACGTCCCCGACCTGGCCGCCCTGGACGAGAGCGAGCAGGCCGACCTGATGCACAACGTGCGCCTGGCCACCCTGGCCCTCAAGGAGCTGATGAACCCCGATGGCTTCAACGTGGGGCTCAACCTGGGGCGGGCGGCCGGGGCCGGCATCGAGGAGCACATGCATTTTCACGTGGTGCCGCGCTGGAACGGCGACACCAACTTCATGACCGTCCTGGGCGAGGTGCGCTCGGTGCCCGAGCACATCCGGGCCACCCACGCCAAGCTGCGGCCCTTTTTCGCCAGCCTGCGCTGATTCACCGCCCGGTGGGCCCCACCGGGCGCAAAGGCCAGATCGGGGCAACAAGGAGGGGCGATGAGCTACCTGAAGGCGATTCTCTTGTCAGCCGTGGTGGCCCTGGCCATCATTTTCATGGTCCAGAACATGGAGGCGCTGAGCCATCCCCTGGCCATCCGCCTCAACCTGCTTTTCGTCCAGTTCGAGTCCGCGCCCTACGCCACCTATCTGGTGATCCTGCTGGCCTTTTTCGCGGGCCTGCTGACGGCCAGCCTGCTGGGCCTGGTGGAGCGCCACCGCCTGCGCAGGGAAATCAAGGGGTTGCACAAGGAGATCAGCGGCCTGAACCAGGAACTCAGCTCCCTGCGCAACCTGCCCATCACCGGCGAGCCGGCGGGCCAGGCCGAAAAACGCCATTTGCCCGAGGTCGAGGAGCAGGCGCTATAATGGAACAAACCGCGCCCTGACGCACCAGCTAGGAACGGCCCCATGGATACGCCCCTGTTCAGCGTGTTGGACCACACCCTGACCCTCGGTCAGGCCGTCGTTTTGATCGCGGTCCTCTTGGCGGGGCTGTTGTTGGGCTGGCTGCTGGGCCGCTCCGGTTCGGGCAGGGGGGCCGTGGCCACGGTCAAGCCCGCCGCGCGCAGCGCCTCGGACGACGCCTTCCTGAAGGGCATCACCCACCTGATGGCCGACCACACCGACCAGGCCATCGAGGAATTCACCCGCGCCGTCACCCTCAACTCCAACACCGTGGAAACCTACGTGGTGTTGGGCAACCTCTTCCGCCAGAAGGGGGAGATCGAGCGCGCGGTGCGCATCCGCCAGTCCATCATCGCCCGGCCCAACCTCACCCAGCTGGTGCGCCTCCAGGCCCTGTACGACCTGGGCCTGGACTACCGCAAGGGCGGGCTGTTCAACCGGGCGGTGGAGTCGTTCCAGGAGGTCCTTAACGCCGACCCCGGCCACACCGAGGCCAACCGCGAGCTGATCACCCTCTACGAAGAAATGCGGGATTGGGAGAAGGCCTTCGAGGCCCTGCGCCGCCAGGACAAGCTGACCGGCCAGGACAGCCGGGCGGTGCTGGCCCACTACAAGACCGAGTTGGGCAAGGAGTACGTCAACGCCGGCCAGCTGGAGCGGGCCGAGGAGGCCCTGGAGCAGGCCCTGAGGGTGCACAAGGGCTGCCTGGACGCCTATTTGCACCTGGGCGACCTGGAGCTGACCCGGGGGCGGGCGCGCAAGGCCCTGAGCATCTGGCGCAAGGCGGCGCGGCTGGCCCCCACCCACGCCCACCTGGTCATCCGGCGGCTGGCCCAGGCCGCGCCCGGCCTGGGTGACAAGGCCTTGCGCGAGTTCTGCGACGAGATCGACAGCGCCGCGGCGGACGTCAACACCCTCCAGGCCCTGGCCGAGAGCTACCACCATCTGGGTGACGAGGCCAAGGCCCTGGAATTGCTGAACCTGGCCGTGGAGCGCTCGCCGCGCCAACTGGGGGCTCACCGTCTGCGCGGCCAGATCCTGCTGGCCCAGGGCCAGCGCGACCAGGCCCTGGCCGCCTATGGCGACCTTCTGGACCAGATCGGCGGCAATGGCGACGCCTATCAGTGCGGCCTTTGCGGGTTCGTCTCCCACCAGCTCACCTGGAAGTGCCCCCGCTGCCACCAGTGGGACTCCATCACCCCCTACCGCCCCACGGCCTGAGCGCCCGCGATGGCGGCCCGCCCGGCCCGGCGCCTTGCAAACCCTGGCCTGACGCCACGTTAGTTGATATGGTATAGGGCCAGGTAGGACCTCAAGGAGCCGGCCCCCGCAAATGCCCATCGCCGACCACAGCGCCGCCAGCCGGGACACGACCGCCCCCGCGATCGCGCCGGCGGCTGTTGCCGCGCCCCCGCGCGACACGCCCATGATGCGCCAATACCTGGAGCTGAAGGAGCAGGTGCCGGACTGCATCCTGTTCTTCCGCATGGGCGATTTTTACGAGATGTTCCTGGAGGACGCCCTGGTGGCCAGCCGGGTGCTCTCCATCACCCTGACCAGCCGCGACAAGGGCCAGCCCGACGCCATGCCCATGTGCGGAGTGCCCCACCACGCCATGGACCACTACCTGGCCCAGATGGTGGAGGCGGGGTTCAAGGTGGCGGTCTGCGACCAGGTGGAGGACCCCAAGCTGGCCAAGGGCCTGGTCAAGCGCCAGATCACCCGGGTGGTGAGCCCGGGCATGTTCATTGATCCCCAGCACCTGCCGGCCAAGGCCAACCGCTTCCTGGCCGCGATCCATTTCGGCAAGGATCGCATCGGCCTGGCCTACCTGGACCTGGCCAGCGGTGAGTTCCGGGCCGCCAGCCTGGCGACGGGGCCCTCCCTGGCCGCCGAGCTGGCCCGCCTGGAGCCGGCGGAGCTGGTGCTGGCCGAGAGCCAGGCCGGACACCCGGCCCTGACCGAGCTGGGTCCGCCGATCAGCGACCTGCCCCGCTCCCACCACCCCGGCCGCCCGCCCAGCCCTCATCAGGCCCGGGAGCTGCTGGAGACCCGCCTGGCCGAGGCCTGGAACGAGGACGAGCTGCCGGCCTACCAGGCCGCGGCCATGGCCTGGTCGGTGGTGGCCGCCACCCAGCGCCAGGCCCCGGACCACCTGGAGCGCCTGGACATCTACCAGGTGCGGAGCCATCTGCTGCTGGACGCCACCGCCCGGCGCAACCTGGAGCTGTTTCGCTCCATCGCCGGCGGGGGCCGGGCCGGGTCCCTGATCGGCGCGGTGGACCAGACCCGCACCCCCATGGGCGGCCGCCTGCTGCGCGACTGGCTGGGCTTCCCCCTCCTGGACCTTGCGGCCATCGAGGCCCGCCACCAGGCGGTGGAGGAGCTGACCCTGGCCCCCCTGGCCATCACCGCCCTGCAGGAGCTCCTGGACCAACTGCCCGACATCCCCCGCCTGGTGGGCCGGGCCAGCCTGGGCCAGGCCACCCCCCGCGACCTGGGCTCCCTGCGCGACGCCCTGTTGCTTTTGCCCCGCCTGGCGGCCGGGACCGCCGGCCTGGCCGCGCCCCTGCTGGCCCAATGCCGGGATGATCTGGGGGGGCTGGAGGAGTTGGCCCGCCGCCTGGACGCCAGCCTGAGCGACTCGCCGCCGGCCAACCTGGCCGAGGGTGGGGTGATCCGCCATGGAGTGGACCCGGAGCTGGACCAGGTGCGGGGCCTGGCCGGTTCGGGCAAGGACTGGATCGCGGCCCTGCAGGCCCAGTTGCGGGCCGAGACCGGCATCAGCTCCCTCAAGGTGGGCTTCAACAAGGTCTTCGGCTATTACATCGAGGTGACCAAGACCCATCTCGACAAGGTGCCGGAAAGCTTTTTCCGCAAGCAGACCCTGGCCACCGGCGAGCGCTACATCACCCCGGAGCTGAAGGAAAAGGAAGCGGCGGTGCTGGGGGCCGAGGAAAAGGCCTTGGAGCTGGAAAAGCGCCTGTTCGAGGGATTGCGCCACCTGGTGGCGCGGCGCAGCCGGCCGCTCTTGGCCGCCGCCCGGGCGGCCGCGACCCTGGACGTGCTGGCTGGCCTGGCCGGCCTGGCGCTTTCGCGCAATTACGCGCGCCCGACCATGAGCGACAACGGCCCCCTGGTGATCAGGGGCGGCCGCCACCCGGTGGTGGAGCGCATGCTGGCCGAGGGCGAGTTCGTGCCCAACGACGTCAGCCTGGGCGGCGAGGACCAGGTGTTGATAATCACCGGCCCCAACATGGCCGGCAAATCCACCATCCTGCGCCAGGTGGCCCTGATCGCGCTCCTGGCCCAGGCCGGGTCCTTCGTGCCGGCCGAGAGCGCCAGCCTGCCGCTGATCGACCGCATCTTCACCCGGGTGGGGGCCATGGACGACCTGGCCCGGGGGCGCTCCACCTTCATGGTGGAGATGACCGAGACCGCCCAGATCCTCAAGCAGGCCACCCCCCGCTCCCTGGTGGTGCTGGACGAGGTGGGCCGGGGCACCAGCACCTTCGACGGCATGTCCCTGGCCTGGGCGGTGGCCGAGCACCTGCACGACCTGGAAGGCGTGGGGGTCAAGACCCTGTTCGCCACCCATTACCACGAGCTGACCGACCTGGCCGCCAGCCACCCCCGGATCAAGAACTTCAACGTGGCGGTCAAGGAATACCAGGGCGGGGTGGTCTTCCTGCGCCGCCTGGTGCCGGGCGGGGTCAGCCGCTCCTACGGCCTGGCCGTGGCCCGCCTGGCCGGCCTGCCGACACCGGTCCTGGAGCGGGCCCAGACCATTCTTCGCCAACTGGAGAGCGGCGGCCACGCCCCCCAGGCCCCGGCCGCGACCGCCGCGCGCGGCGGCGGCCAGCTGGACCTCTTCGCCCCGGGCGAGCACCCGGTGGTCAAGCGCCTGCGCGAGTTGGACCTGCACCAACTCACCCCGCTGATGGCCCTCAACCTTCTGGACGAGTTGCAGCGTGAGGCCCTGGCCTAGCCATATCACCATCCTGCTCCTGGCCCTGGCCTGGCTGCTGGGACCCTGGGCCGTGGCCCCGGCCGGGGCCCAGAGCGATCAGGCCCTTTATGAACGGGCGCGCAAGGACTACCAGTGGCTGACCGGCAATCCCCGGGGCAAGGTGGTGTATCAGAACTGGCAGAGCCTCTACGACCGCTTCGCCAGCATCTACACCGCCGACCCCCACGGCGAATTGGCCCCCCAGTGCCTGTGGTGGATGGGCCGGGTGCGGGCCGGGGCCTGGGAGCAGTTCCAGCGCCAGTCGGACTTTCTGGAGGCGGTGGATCTCTACCGCCGCTTCATCAATCATTTCCCCCGCTCGCGCCTGGCCGACGACGCCCAGTTCAACCTGGGCCGGCTGCATGAACAGGTGGGCGACAAGCAGCAGGCCTACCTGGAATACCTGCGCCTGACCGTCAACCAGCCCAAGGGCGACATGGCGCCCCAGGCCAAGGCCCGGTTGGACGCCCTGGAAAAGGAGCTGCGTCCCACCGGCGATGGCGGTTCCATCGTGGAGCAGGCGCAAAAGGCGCAACGGGCCGCCCAGGAGCCGGCGGGTCTCGCCCCGACGGCCGGGCCCGCCCCGGTCCTGGCCCCGCCCGAGCCCGAGAAGCCGGCCGAGCCCAGCGACCCCACCCTGGCCAGCCTGGGCGGGGTGCGCCACTGGTCCACCCCCAGCTACACCCGGGTGGTCCTGAGCCTGGACCGGGCGGTGCCCTACAGCACCAACCTGCTGCCGGCCGACAAGGACGCGGAAAAGCCTCGCCGCCTGTACGTGGACCTGCGCGGAGCCCGGCTTTCGGCGAAGATCAAGGACACCCTGCCCATCGACGACGGCCTGCTCTCCGCCGCCCGGGCCGGCCAGTTCTCCGGCGACACCGTCCGGGTGGTCCTGGACATGAAGAGCCTGCTCTCCTACAAGATCTTCACCCTGGACAACCCGTTCCGGGTGGTGGTGGACTGCTTCGGCAAGGACCAGCCGGTCAAGGTCAAGAGCGCCCGGCGCGACAAGCCCGGGGAGGACAAGACCCCGGCCACCCGCTACACCAGCCGCGCCCACAAGGTGCCCCGGGGGCGGGCCGAGGCCGAGCCCCAGGGCCTGGGCCTGGCCGCCCAGCTGGGCCTGGGGGTGCGCCGGGTGGTGATCGACCCCGGCCATGGCGGCAAGGACCCGGGCACGGTCTGGCGGGGGATAAAGGAGAAGGACCTGACCCTGGACGTGGCCAAGCGGGTGGCGGACAAGCTGCGCCGGCAGGGTGGCCTGGAGGTGCTCCTGACCCGCAACCAGGACGTGACCCTGCCCCTGGAGGACCGCACCGCCTTCGCCAACACCAAGGAGGCCGACCTCTTCGTCAGCATTCACGTCAATGCCGCGCCCAGCCCCAGGCTCTGCGGCCTGGAGACTTATTTCCTCAACCTGGCGGCGGACGAGGAGTCGATGCGGGTGGCGGCGCGGGAGAACGCCACCAGCCAGCGCTCCATCAGCGACCTGCAGGTGATCCTGAAGGACCTGATGCTCAGCTCCAAGATCAACGAGTCCAACCGCCTGGCCCACGTTCTCCACCGCGAGCTCGTGGGCGGGGTGCGCAAGCATCACGAGGTGGAGGACCTCAAGGTCAAGCAGGCCCCCTTCTATGTCCTGATCGGCGCGCGGATGCCGGCGGTGCTGACCGAGATCGGCTTCCTCACCAATCCCCAGGAGCACCAACGTCTGACCAACCCCGCCTATCGCGAGCTGTTGGCCGGGGGCATCGCCCGGGGCGTGAATGCCTATGCCCAGCAGTTGCGCGGCGGAGCGGACCTGGGCGGGACCTCCCAGGTGGCGACCCAGGCCACGCCGCGGGTGGTGGGCAGCGGCCGGCGTTAGGCCCCCGCCCACCGCCGGCCCGGCTAGCGGTCGCCGAAGAAGGTCCCCAAGGCCCCGCTCAGCACCGATCCCTCGCCCTTCTGCTGGCCGCCGCCCTGCTTGGCGGCCGCGTAGATGCGGTCGGCCAGGCGCGACAGGGGCAGCGATTGCAGCCAGACGTGCCCCGGCCCGGTCAGCCGGGCCATGAACAGGCCCTCGCCGCCAAAGAGCGCGGTCTTGATCCCGCCCACGAACTCCACGTCGTAGTCCACCGTGGGCTTCAGCGCCACCAGGCAGCCGGTGTCCACCTTCAGGGTCTCGCCGGGCTTCAGCTCGTACTCGAAGACCGTGCCCCCGGCGTGGAGGAAGGCCCAGCCGTCACCCAACAGCCGCTGCATGATGAAGCCCTCGCCGCCGAAGAGACCGGCCCCCAGGCGCTTCTGGAAGGCGATCTCCAAGGCCACCCCCCGGGCGGCGCAGAGGAAGGAGTCCTTCTGGCAGATCAGCTCTCCGCCGATCTGCTTGAGGTGCAGGGGCAGGATCTTGCCGGCGTAGGGCGCGGCGAAGCCCACCCGCTCCTTGCCGCTGGGGGCGGTGTTGGTGAACAGGGTCATGAACAGGCTCTCGCCGGTGATCAGGCGCTTGCCGGCCCCGATCAGGTGGTCCAGGATGCCCCGGGCCTGGTTCTGGCCCCGGCCGTCGCCGAAGATGGTCTGCATGGCGATGCCCTGGGTCATGTAGAGCATGGCTCCGGCTTCGGCCACCGCGCTCTCGCCCGGGTCCAGCTCCACCTCCACGAACTGCATCTCGCTGCCCTCGACGCGGTAGTCCACCTCGTCGGCCCCGGCCGCCAGGGGCGGCGGAGGCGGCGGGGCGGCTCCGCCCAAGAGCCCGGACAAGGCCCCCACCGTCCGGATGGGTTGCCATTCGCTGCTCTCCGGGCCGTAAACCAGGGTCTCCTGATTGATCTCGCCCCGCTGCCAGCGGGCCTTGATCTCCTCCGGGCCGAAGGGGCCCAGGGTTTGGCCATCCACCGCCAGGTACCAAAGCGCGGTTGACATTCATTCCTCCCGCGAAATCCCCGGCCCTTGGCAGCCAGGGAGAATGACCGGACGCCTCGCGGCGGGCGATAAACCCGCCGGCCAAGCCTGGGGGCAGGCGGTTTTCCTTTAACCCGCTAAAGCAGGTACATCTCCTCGGCTGCCCGCAACAGCTCGTCGCGGAAATCGGGGTGGGCCAGCTCGATGATGGCCAGGGCCCGCTCCCGGGTGTTTCTGCCCTTGAGGTTGGCCGTCCCGTGCTCGGTCACCAGGTGGTGGGTGTCCATGCGCGGGGTGGTGATCATGGCCCCGTGCTCCAGGCGCGGCACCACCCGGGAGACGGTCCCCGCCTTGGCCGTGGAGTGGAAGGCCAGGATGGACTTGCCCCCGGGCGAGTCGTAGGCCCCGCGCACGAAGTCCAGCTGCCCGCCGGTGCCGGAGAATTGGCGGCCGGCCAGGAACTCGGCGTTGCACTGGCCCAGCAGATCCACCTGCAACACCGCGTTGATGGAGATCAGGTTGGGGTTCTGGGCGATCACCTCCGGGCGGTTGACGTAGGAGACCGGATAGCTCTCCATGGCCGGGTTGTCGTGCATGAAGTCGAACATGGCCTGGTCGCCCTGGGCCACGGTGTAGACGTGCTTGCGGGGGTGGATCACCTTCCGGGCCCCGGTGATGACGCCCTTTTTGATCAGCTCCACCATGGCCGGGCTGAAGACCTCGGTGTGCACCCCCAGGTCGCGGTGATGCTCCAGGAAACCGGCCACCGCGCTGGGCACCCCGCCCACCCCCAGTTGCAGGCAGGCCCCGTCCGGCACCATCTCGGCGATGGTCCGGCCGATGGCCGCGTCGGCCTGGCTCACCTCCACCGGCGGCCAGTAGTTCAAGGGTCCATCCCCCTCCACCACCCGGTCCACCTCGCTGATGTGGATCAGGCTGTCGCCAAAGACCCGGGGCATGCGCGGGTTCACCTCCAGCAGCAACAGGCGTCCGGCCCGGGCGGCAATGCTGGTGTAGTCGTTGGCCGCGCCGAAACTGAAATAGCCGTGGCGGTCCATGGGCGAGACCGTGGCCACCGTCACTCCCACCCCCATCTCCTCCACCAACAGGCGCGGGACCTGGTGGAAGTGGTTGGGCGCGAAATACTGCAACCCCGCCGCCACCAGGCCCCGCTCGCGGGGGCCCACGAAGGCGGTGGTCACGTTGACCTTGTCGCTCAGCTCCGGGGCCAGCACCGTCTCCATGGCGTGGGCGCAGGGCAGCAGGGAGAAGATGTCCAGCCGCTTGAGGTCGTCGGCCCGCAAACGGGCGGCGATGGCCTCCAGCAGTCCCCGGGGTTCGGCCGTGGTCAGGGCGATGACCAGGCGGTCGTCCTCCTTGATGAGCGCGGCGGCCTTGTCCGGGCTGGTCAGTTTGCGGCGGTACTGGTCTGCGAACATGTCAGGTCTCCCGCGGTGATGATCGCCGAGGACGGCGGACCCATGATAGCATGGCTTTCGCGCAAAGGGCCAAGGGCTTGCATTTTCAGGCGGTCGGGGTAGATTGACCACCAGCGACAGACCGGCAACAGCCCTTGGAGGGAGGCGCGCGCCTTGGATTTCAACCCCTGCTCCAAACATCGCCTGGTGCGCAAGACGGTGCGCGAATTCGCCGAGGCCGAACTGGGACCCATCGCCGCCGAGATCGACCGTCAGGCCCGCTTCCCCTGGGAGGTGGTGGAGAAGATGGGCCCCCTGCACTACTTCGGCCTCCAGGCCCCCCGCGACCTGGGCGGGGCCGGGCTGGACACCATCAGCTACGCCATCGTCATCGAGGAGCTGTCGCGGGTCTCGGCCGGTCTGGGCCTGTGCGTCACGGTCCACAACAGCGTGGCCCTCTATCCCCTGCTGCGCTTCGGCACGCCCGAGCAAATCAAGCGCCTGGCCCCGGACCTGATCACTGGCCGGCGCATCGGCTCCTTCTGCCTGACCGAGGCCAACGCCGGCAGCGACGCCAGCGGGGTGGAGACCCTGGCCGTGGCCCAAGGCGACGGCTACGTCATCAACGGCACCAAGATCTTCGTCACCAACGGCGGGGTCTGCGGCCTGGCCTTGATCTTCGCGGTCACCAACCCCGACAACCCCCGCCAGGCCGCCAGCGTACTGATGGTGGAAAAGGAGCGCCCCGGCTTCAGCGTGGGCGAGATCGAGGAGCTCACCGGCATGCGCTGCAACCCGGTCTCCTCGCTCTTCCTGGAGGACTGCCGGGTGCCGGCCGAAAACCTCCTGGGACGCCCCGGACAGGGGCTCAAGATCGGCCTGGCCGCCCTGGACACCGGCCGCCTGGGCATCGCCGCCCAGGCCCTGGGCCTGGCCCAGGCCGCCCTGGAGGCCGCCCTCAAGTACGCCAAGGAGCGCCAGCAGTTCGGCAAGCCCATCGCCAGCTTCCAGACCATCCAGAACTACCTGGCCGACATGGCCACCGACGTGGAGGCCTCCCGTCTCCTGCTCTATCGCGCCTGCGCCCAGAAGGACGCCGGCCAGGCCTTCGGCGCCGCCGCCGCCATGGCCAAGCTCCACTGCTCCCGGGTCGCCCGCGAGGTCACCAACCTGGCCGTGCAGATCCACGGCGGCTGTGGCTACAGCCAGGAATACGACGTGGAGCGCTACTGGCGCGAGGCCAAGGTCACCGAGATCTACGAAGGCACCAGCGAGGTCCAACGCATGGTCATCGCCCGCGACCTGCTCTCGCGCCCGGTGTAGGAAGAGGGGCGGGGAGGGGAGGAAGAGCGTGGGGGAAACCTTTTCTTTGGGGGCCAAAGAAAAGGTTTCCCCCACCCCCCCTTCCAAAAGAAAGCCGCTGGGGGGCAGGAACCGAACCCCCTTCCCCAAAGAAAGCCAAGGGGGTGGAGGCGGGGCTGCAATCGTTGCCCGCTCGCGCCAGAGGTGCTGGACCTGCGGAAAGAAAATAGAGCTCCACCCACCGCGTCATTGCGAGGAGCGCCAGCGACGAAGCAATCTCTCATCTTGTCGGCTTGGCGCCGGGAGTCCAGGAGATAAGCATGCAGATCGTGGTCTGCCTCAAACAGGTGCCCCAGGTGGCCGAGTTGCCCTGGGACCCCGCCACCGGCCGGCTCAAGCGCGACCTGGCCGAGGGCATGACCGACCCCGCCGCCAAGCGCGCCCTGGAGGCCGGGCTGCTGCTCAAGGCCGCCGGCGGGGGTGAGCTCATCGCCCTGACCATGGGCCCGCCCCCGGCCGAGGAGGTCCTGCGCCAGGCCATCGCCCTGGGCGCGGACCAGGGCTTTTTGCTCTGCCATCCCGCCCTGGCCGGGGCCGACACCCTGGCCACCAGCCAGGCCCTGGGCGCGGCCATCCGCCACCTCGCCCCGGACCTGGGCCTGGTGCTCCTGGGCGCGGCCAGCAGCGACAGCGAGACCGGCCATCTCGGCGCGCAGTTGGCCGAGGAACTGGACCTGGCCGCCGCCCTGAACGTGGAGCAGTGGCAGCTCTCGCCCAGGGCCTTGCGGGTGCAGCGGGTCAGCGACGGCTTCCTGGAGACCCTGGAGCTGGACCTGCCGGCCCTGTTGACCATCTCCACCCAGGCCCCCGCGCCCCGCGACACCCCCCTGGGAGGGCTGGAGGACGCCTTCGCCTCCGGCCGGATCACCCGCCTGGGGCCGGAGGAAATCGGCCTGGACCCGGCCCGCTCCGGCCTGGCCGCCAGCGGCGGGCGCATGTTGCGGGTCTATTCCCCGGCCGCCCAGAAAAGGGCCGTGCTGATGCGCGGCGCGGTGAAAAAGAGCGTGCAGGAGCTCCTGGCCCGGCACGGCGACCGCCTGGGCGGCATCATCGGCCGCGACCTGGGCGCGGCGGAGTAGGGCCATGGACACGACGCGCGAAATCTGGGTCTTCGGCGACTGGCGCAACTACTTCCAGAACCGGGTCACCCTCCAGCTCCTGGCCAAGGCCCGCCAACTGGCCGAGCCCAGTGGCGCCCGGGTCTGCGCTCTGGCCTTTGGCCAGGGCCTGGACGAGTGGGTGATGGAGTACACCGCCCACGGTGCCGACCGGCTCTACGTCTGCGACCATCCGCGCCTGGAGGGCTACCCCATGCAGGCCTTCACCGGCCTCGTGGTGGACCTGGCAAAAAAGCGCCAACCCGAGGTGATCCTGGTGGGGGCCACCAGCTTCGGCAAGGAGTTGGCCGCCCGGGTGGCCAAGCGCCTGGGGGTGGGACTCACCGCCGATTGCGTGGAACTGGCCTTGGACGATCACGGCCGCCTGGTCCAGACCGCCCCCGCCTTTGGCGGCAACCTCCTGGCCGAGATCGTCAGCACCGGTTCGCCCCAGATGGCCACCGTGCGCCCCGGGGCCTTTCAGGAGCAGCCCCACGACTACGTCCGCACGGCCGAGGTGGTTCACCTGGACCCGCCGGCCAAATTGCCCGACGAGCGTCTGCGCCTGGTCGAGAGCCGGCGGCTGCCGGCCCGCCAGCAGGAGCTGGAGAACGCGGCCGTGGTGGTGGTGGGCGGCCGCGGCCTGGGCTCCAGGAAGAAGTTCAAGAACCTGCACGAGCTGGCCCGCCTGCTGGGCGGCGAGGTCGGGGCCACCCGGCCGGTGGTCCACAGCCAGTGGGCCGGCCACGAGGCCCTGGTCGGCCAGGCCGGACGCCAGGTCAAGCCCAAGCTCCTGATCAGCTTCGGCGTCTCCGGGGCCATCCAGCACACCGCCGGCATCAACGCCGACTTCATCGTCGCGGTCAACAAAAACCCCAACGCGGTCATGATGCAGATGGCCGACGTGGGCATCGTGGCCGACGCCAATCAAACCTGCCTGGCCCTCATCCGCGAACTCAAGGATCGCCTGCGGGGGTAGGGGAGAATGTGGGGGGACCCTTTTTCGTGCCGAAAAAGGGTCCCCCCACACCCCCTCCTAAAAAGGCGGCCGCCTGATGGCTTGCGCCATCAGGCGCGGGTTATTGGTGGTGCGCGTTGGAAACGCAAGCTTAGCAGGACGTCAGTTTAGCCAGCAGCTTTCTTTTGGGAGGGGGCGTGGGGGAACCCTTTTCTTTGGCTTCCAAAGAAAAGGGTTCCCCCACGATCTTTCCTAACCTTCCCCCCATCACTCCCTCACACCACCCGGCTGGGCAGGTCTTGTCCGTGGAGGAAGGCGATGACGTTATGGGCGGCCAGGGCGGCCATTTGGTTGCGGGTTTCGATGGTGGCCGAGCCCAGGTGGGGGCTGAGGATGACGTTGGGCAGCTCGATCAGGCCGGGGTGGACCTTGGGTTCGAACTCATAGACGTCCAGGCCCGCGCCGGCGATGAGGCGGTCGTTGAGGGCGCGCACCAGGTCCTCCTCCACCACGATGGGTCCCCGGCCGGTGTTGACCAGGTAGGCGGTGGGTCGCATGCGCCTGAAGGCCTGGTAGTTGAAGACGCCCCGGGTCTGCTCGGTGAGCGGCGCGGTGATGGCCAGCACGTCGCAGGCCGCCAGGAACTCGTCGAAGCCCAGGTATTCGGCCGACAGCTCGCGCTCGGCCTCGGGCCGGGAGTGGCGGTTGTGGTAGACGATCCGCATGCCAAAGGACAGGGCGCGCTGGGCCACCGCCTCGCCGATGCGACCCATGCCGTAGATGCCCAGGACCTTGCCCCGGGGGTCGGAGCCCAGCATGAACAGCGGGTGCATGCCCCGGAACTCGCCGGCCCGCACCAGGCGGTCACCCTCCACCAGGCGGCGCAGCAGGGCCAGGATCAGGAGCATGGTCAAGTCGGCGGTGGCGTCGGTCAGCACCCCGGGGGTGTTGCTGACCATCACCCCCAGTTCGCGGGCGGCGGCGAGATCCACGTTGTCGTAGCCCACCGCCACGTTGGCCACCAGGCGGATCTCGGGCCTGGCCAGGAGGAAGTCGCGGTCGATGCGGTTGGCCAGAGTGGCCACCAGCACCCGGCAGCCGGCGCAGAGCTCGATCAGTTCCTCGCGGGTCAGCGCCCGGTCGTGGGGCGACAGGATCATCTCCGAATGCTGGGCGATCAGGTCCAACCCGGCTTGGGGGATGCGCCGGGCCACGCAAACCTTGTCCATGACTAAACTCCCCTCGCGCGCGAAACAGGCCGTGATGGGGCCGCTGGGTTCTCAGCGGTCGGTGTGGGCGTCCTCGGGATAGCCGCGCCGCTCCCAGTAGCCCTTGTAGGGCTGGTCGCTGGCCTCGATCTCCATCACCCACTTGGCCCACTTATAGCCCAACTGGTGCTCGGCCACCACCTGGAAGGGAAAGCCCCGCTTGGCGTCCAACGCCAGGCCGTTGATGCGGTGGCCCAGCAGGGCGTCGCTCTTCCGGATGTAGTCCAGACGCAGGGAGGTGCTGTAGCCGTCGGCCGAACGGAAGATGATGTTGTTGGCCTGGGGCTTGATTCCGGCCCGGGCCAGCAGGTCCATGATCCGCACCCCGTCATAGAGCAGAACCTCGCTCCAGCCCTCCACGCAGGGCATGGTCACCACCCGGCGCACCGCGGGCAGGGCCAGGACCTGGTCGAGGGTCAGGCTCTGCGGCTGGTCCACCAGGCCGTGGATTTTCAGGCGATAAGCCTGGGGATCGAGCTTCTGCGGGCCCTTGATGGAGTTGTCGTAGTCGCGGTCGAAGGGGGCCAGGCGCTGGCCCTGGTGTTCGCGGATTTCCTGGGCATTGTCAGCGGACCGGGCCGACGGGACCAGGCAAAGGGCGGTCAGGAGCAGGACCACCAGGCAGCGAGGCACGACGGCAAGGTGGACGGACATCACGCACCTCCAGGCATGGGACCCCTCTCCCTGTCATCGATTGTAACCCAGGTTGGGGCTGGAGCCCAAACAACCAGGCGAACAGGGGAATTGGCCGCGCACCGAGGGCCTGCCTCGCCGGGCGCGGCGGGAAGCGGACCTGGGCTGGGGTTGGCGGCGGCGGGCGGGCCTAGGCGGCGTCCTCGGATTCCTGGGCGGCCTCTTCCAGGGCCTTGTTCTTCTCGGCCCGGGCGATGAGCAGGATGGAGAACTCGTAGAGCAGCATCAGGGGGGCGGCCATGAGGATCTGGGTGACCACGTCCGGGGTGGGGGTGGCCACGGCGGCGACGACGAAGATGAGCAGGATGGCGTAGCGCCGGTTCTTGCGCAGCTTCTGGGCGTTGACCAGGCCCAGCTTGGCCATGAAGAACAGCACCAGCGGAGTCTCGAAGGTGATCCCGAACAGGAAGAGCAGGGTGGAGCTGAAGGAAAGGTACTCGTTGACCTTGAGCATGGGCACGATTTCCGCGGTGGCCAGGCTCATGAAGAAGGCGAAGGCGAAGGGGAAAACCACCAGGTAGCAGAAAAGCGCGCCGCTGATGAACAGCACCGAGGAGATGATCACGAAGGGCCAGACCAGCTTGCGCTCGCGCTCGTAGAGCCCGGGGCTGATGAATTTCCAAAGCTGGTAGAAAATCACCGGCGAGGCCACCACCACCCCGGCCAGGAAGGCGATCTTCATGTAGGTGAAGAACAGCTCCTGGGGCGAGGTGTAGATCAGCTTGGAACCCTCGGGCAGGTGGGGGGTCAGGGGGGCCTTCAGGAAATAGTAGAGCTCTTCCTTGAAGAAAAAGGCGGCCACGAAGCAGACCAGCACCGCCAGGCCGGCGCGCATGATGCGGGTGCGCAGCTCGCCCAGGTGCTCCATGAAGGGCATGCGGGCGGAATCCTGCTCGCTCTCCGGCTCCTCGTCCCTGGTCTGGTCGCGGGCGGGATCGGGTTGTTCAGGCATTGTTGGGCTTTTCGGTCTGGTCCGGGACCGCTGGTTGGACCGGAGTCTGGGCGGGGGTCACCGGAGCTGGCTGGGGGCTGGCGGGGTTATGGTCGCGGATGATCCCATCCATCAGGGCCATGCGGGCCTCCAGGTTCTCCCGGGGGGCCTTGGGCTCCAGCGGCGCCTGGTCCTCCAGAATCTCGGGAGCCAGCGAGGGCGCCTCGAACTTCTTGAGCTCGGCCGGGGCCTGCTCGGCGGCTGGCTGGGGCTTGATCTCGGGGTCCAGCAGGGCGGTGGGCTTGATGGAATTGACGGTGTCCTGCACCTGGTTCTTGAGGCCCTGCAGGTCCTGGAAGGTCTCGTTGTCGGCCAGCTGGCTCTTGATGTCGTCGGTGGCCTTGCGGAATTCGCCCAGGCCCTTGCCCAGGCTCTTGGCCAGGTCCGGCAGCTTGCTGGGGCCCACCACGATCAGGGCCACCAGCAGAATGAGGATTAGCTCTGGCATGCCGATGCCGAACAAAGACCCCTCCCATATCCGACGATGAACCGAAGTCTACTCTGGGCCTGGGGGGGTGTCAAGGCTGGCCAGGAAGGCCGCAACCCTTTGCGCGGTCGGTAAATCCAGCCCAGCGGCCGCCACCATCCGCTCCGGGGTGGCCCGGCGGATGGCGGCCAGGGAGCCCAGGGCCTTGAAGAGCTGGGCCCGCTTCTTGGGGCCCACTCCCGGCACCTCCTCCAGGATGGAGCGGGTCAGGGCCTTGCGGCGCAGGGCGCGGTGGAAGGTGATGGCGAAGCGGTGGGCCTCGTCGCGCAGGCGCATCAGGAGCAACAGGCCGGGATCGCGGGGCCGCAAGGCGACCGGATTCTTGCGTCCGGGCAGGAACACCCGGTCCGGCTCGCCCTCCTGGCCCTTGGCCAGGGCCGCCAGCGGCGGCCGGCGCTCCGGGGGCAGGGCCTCCATGGCGGCCAGGGCCGCGCTCAACTGGCCCTTGCCGCCGTCCACCACCAGCAGGTCGGGCGGGGCGAGCTCCCCGCCCAGGCGGCGGGCCACCACCTCGGCCATGGCCGCGAAGTCGTCCGGCGCGCCCTCGGCCCCCAGCACCTTGTAATGGCGATAGCCCGCCTTGTCCGGCGCGCCGTCCTTCATGGCCACCAGGCTGGCCACAGTGAGCTTGCCGCCCAGATGGCTGATATCCACGCATTCCATGCGCGCCGGGGGGTGCTCCAGCCCCAGCTTGGCCGCCAGGGAGGCCAGCACCGCCCCGATCTCCGGGCCCTCGGCCCGGGGGCGGCTGGCGTTGGCCTGGGCCAGCTCCATCAGCTCGCGTTTCTCGCCCCGCTGGGGGTGGCGCAACTCCACCTTGCGCCCGGCCCGCTCGGCCAGGACCTCGGCCACCAGGGAGGGGTCGGCCGGCAACAACGAGAGCAGCAAGAGGGGCGGCGGCGGGGTGTCCGGGGTGTAGAGCAGCAGGAGGGCCTGACCCAGCAGCTCCGGGGCCGGCTCGGTGGCCTGGCTGAGGTCGTGGACCTGGCTGGCGATGACCCGGCCCGAGCGCACCTTGATCACCGCCAGGCGCGCCCCGGATTGGTCCTCGTGCAGGGCGATGACGTCGGCGTCCTCGCCTCCGGAGCGGGCCACCCGCTGGCGCTCCAGGGTGCGGACCAGGGCCTGCCAGCGGTCGCGCAACAAGGCCGCCTCCTCGAAAAGCTCCCCGGCCGCCGCGGCGCGCATGGCCGTGGCCAGCTCCGCGGCCACCACCTCGCCCTGGCCGGCGAAAAAGGCCTCCACCTGCTCCACCAGGCGGCGGTAGTCGGCGGGGGTGATCTTGCCCACGCAGGGGGCCGGGCAGCGGCGCATCTCATGGTCCAGGCAGGGTCGGGCGCGGTTGGCGATGGCCCGGTCCGAGCAGCGGCGCAGGGGGAAGATGCGCTGCAGGAGCTCCAGGGTCTTGCGCGCGGCCCCGGCGCTCTCGAAGGGACCGAAATACCGGGCCCCGTCGTTGGGGTTGGGCCGGCGCACCAGGGAGAAACGCGGAAACTGGTCGTGGACGCTGAGGCGGAAGTAGGGATAGGACTTGTCGTCCTTGAGGTCGGCGTTGTAGCGGGGGCGATGCTCCTTGATCAGGGTCGATTCCAGGAGCAGGGCCTCCTTTTCGTTGGCGGTGACGATGAACTCCACCGCCGCCACCTGGGAGACCATGGTCAGGACCTTGTGCCGGTACCAGGTGGGGGCCTGGTCCTCGCGGGTGTAGGAGGCCAGGCGGGCGCGCAGGCGCTTGGCCTTGCCCACGTAGATGATGCGGCCCCTGGCGTCCTTCATCAGGTAGACCCCGGGCTCCTGGGGGGCGCGGGGCAGGGTGGCGGCGATGACTTCGGCGGGCATCTGGGCGCTTCCGGCCTGGTTGAACCTGATCCGGCCACGGGCCTGGCCAGGCGGGGCCGGATGAAGGACTGGGAGAGTTGCTCATCGCCCCGGCCCAGGGCCTGGGATCATCAAGCCTGGAGCCAGGGGCCTGGGCCTGAAAGTAACACAGGCCTCGCGGCGCGTCCACCGGCGGGGCAGGGCGGCCATGGCGGCGGGAAGGCGGGTCAGGGGTGGGTCCAGCAGCCAACCGACATTCGCCAGCAGGTCCACCCCGAGGAAGGGCCTGGCCGCCAGCCGCGCGGGGGCAAGGCCACGCCATGCCTGACCGCGGCATTCCGGGGATCCGACCCCGGCTGGTCCGTGGCCTTGGGTGTGGGCCTGGCCTGACCGGTCCAGGGCGAAATCCCGATTGCCCTTGTTTCTTAAAAACCACCTTGATAGTCTAAATTTAGGTATATCCCGCCATGATCGGACCTCGCCCCCGGCAATGGGGATCCAGCGATCCCCCAACCACCAGTGCGCCAAAAACTGCCTGCGAATTTCAAGGAGGAAGCCATGAGACCAAGACGGTTCCTGGGTTTGGCGCTCCTGGGCCTGGCCGCGGCCCTGACCGCCGGCGGCTGGGAAGTCATCCAGGCCAAGGAGACGGCCGCGAACCCGACCAGCTACTCACCGGTGGTCATCAAGGAGCCTTTTGACGCCATCATGAAACGGATGAAGGCCGCCAAGCAGGAAATCAATCAGCGGCAATCCAAATTGTTGGCCCAGCGTTACGATCTGGCGGACAAGCCGGTCGGGGGCCTGATGATGTCCGGGGGGCGCAAGGCTGTGCAGGAGGGGGTGCGGGTGGTTTTGCCCTCGGGCATGACCTGGGAAAAGCTGGCTGAAATGAGCCCCCAGCAAATCCAGGAGGCCGGAGCGTGGCCCCAGGGCTTTTTACCCTTGCCCCACCCCAATCATCCGGAAGGGGGCATGCTGTTCCCGAAATATCACATCGCGGAGATCAAGAAGCAGGAGGGGCGCGACCTGACCCGGTTCGACCTGGACTTTGACCTGCCCGACCACCTGTTGCCCGAGTATCCCCCGCCGATTTTCTTGACCACCCGGCCTGACCTGGGCGACGCATCCCAGGGCCAGGTGGTCACCATCATGAATTACTTCGAGCTGTTTGACGGTGTCTTGAACCCCAAGCAACTGGAAGGCCTGCGCCTGTTGGTCACTCCCTTTCCCCAGCAGCAGTTCAACCAGACCAACGACCGCCGTTCGGAGTTGGCCAGCCGGGGCGTCACCTGCTTCGATTGCCATGTCAATGGCCACAGCAACGCCGCCACCCATCTGGTGGGCGACATCCGGCCCCAGGAGCTCCGCCACCGCCTGGACACCCCGCCGTTGCGGGGAGTCAACATCCAGCGCCTCTTCGGCTCCCAGCGGGCGCTGAAGAGCGTGGAGGACTTCACCGAGTTCGAGCAACGCGCGGCCTATTTCGACGGCGATCCGGTGATCGCCACCAAGAAGGGCGTGAACATCCTGGAGCGGGGCTCCCAGGTCCACTTCATGGCCGAATTCCAGGCCATCCTGGACTTCCCGCCGGCGCCCAAGCTGAACATCTACGGCAAGCTCGACCCCAGCAAGGCCAACAAGAAGGAGCTGAAGGGACAGGACCTCTTCTTCGGCAAGGCCCAGTGCGGCTATTGCCACCCCGGTCCCTATTACACCGACAACCTGATGCACAACCTCAAGGCCGAGCGTTTCTTCAAGCCCCAAATGGTCAACGGCCGCATGGCCTCGGCCGACGGCCCCATCAAGACCTTCCCCTTGCGGGGCATCAAGGACTCGCCGCCCTATCTGCACGACGGCCGTCTGCTCACCCTGGAAGACACGGTGGAGTTCTTCAACCTGATCCAGGAGCTCAAGCTCACCCCGGAAGAGAAGATGGACCTGGTGGCTTTCCTGCGGGCCCTCTAGGTCGCAGCCCAACCCAGCCTCGTCCTGGCGCGGGAGGCCCCGCGCCAGGACGGTGGCTGGTCACCATGGGTGACCGCCGCGTCCCGGGATTCTCTGCAACTTTTGGGATCCATGTGGGCGGCCCGGGCAGGCCCGGCAATGCCCAAGGTGGCCGCGCGGGTTGCGCCAGGGGCGTCAGCGGTGGCCCGGGGCCAGTTCAGGGGTGGAGGGAACGGGTTTTGATGGGTGTGGGGTTAGACCCAAATGAGAAGGCCTTGGGATTTTCACCCAAGGCCTTCTCATTGATTGGCTTTTTGCTGGTCGGGACGACTGGATTTGAACCAGCGACCCCCTGAACCCCATTCAGGTGCGCTCCCATACTGCGCTACGTCCCGACGGCCATGTCTTATTACCACCCCGCCCGGTCCGTGTCAACGGCGCGCGGCCTGCTCGGCCCGCAACAGCGCGCCTTCCAGGGTGGCCAGGACCCGGCCCAGGGCCCCGCCGCTGCGTCGGGGGGCCGGAAACCAGCTCCGGGCCGCCGGCGGGGGCGGCTGGTCGTCCCCGGCCAGGCTGGCCGCCTGCCAGGCCAGCACCGCCGGACCCTCGCGCCAGAGCTCCTCCAAGTCGGCCAGGGTTTCCGGGGACAACCCGGCCCGTGGCGGACATTCCCGGACCGCCAGGGCCTGGCACAGGCTGCGCAGGCTGTGGAACTCCAGCCCCCGCGCCCCCCGCCGCCAGAGGGGCAGGGCCTGGTCCCGGGGCCGCCAGAGGCCCAGCGCCTCGCCCCGCGACCACAGCGCCTCGGCTTCCCAGGTCCACTCCCGGGCCGGTCCCTCCCCCTGGTCGGCGGTGGGGCGGGGAGGCGGGTCCTTGGGCTCCAGGTCCAGCCAGGTCCGCCAGAGATTGGCCAGGGCCTGGCCCCCCACCGGGTCGCCGGGGGTGTCCAGGTGCAGGTAGCTCAACAGCAGGCGGCCCGCGCCCCGCCGGGCCTCCACCACCGCCGCCCGGCCGGCCAGGCCGCTGGGGTCCAGGCGCAGGCCGTAGGCCTCCTCCAGGGCCGGCCATTGGGTCTGGTCCACCTGGTCCACCCGCAGGTCGGCGGTGTGCAGGCCCGGGGCCGGGTGGCCATAGCGGGCCACGGTGTAAAAACTTTCTCCAGACTCGGCCGCGAACTGACCCGGGAACCAGACATGGAAGCGGGCCGGGGTTTCCAGGCCGCGCCAGAGGGGATGTTCCGCCGCCTCCGGACCGGGCGCGACCATCACCGGGCCGCTGAGGCTGGGCAGGCGTCGCCGCCCCCGGCCCCGGGCCATGTCCACCAGGCCCAGGCCGTCGTCCTCGGCCAGGGCCAACCCGGCCCCGCCACAGAAGCCCAGATAACGGCCGCCGGCTTCCAGGAAGGCCTTGATCGCCGCCGCGCCGGCCTGGCCCAGGGCGGCGCGCTTGAGCGAGGGCCAGCCCCCGGGCATCACCAGCGCCCGGGCCTGGTCCAGGCCGTTTTCCCGCAGTTGGGCGGCGCTGACCGGCGCGATGTCCCAACCCTGGGCGCGGCAGGCCTCCAGGGTCCACAGCGACCACAGGCCGCCGGCGTCCCACAACAGGCGGGCCGGGGTGGAGCGGGGCCGGGCGGGATTCAACCCTGGTGCACTCCGCCCACCACCATCTGAGGGATGCGCAGGGTGGGTTGGGCGTCGGCCACCGGCGAGCCCTGGCCGTCCTTGCCGCAGGTGCCCAGGCTGAAGCCCAGGTCGCTGGCCACGCGATCGATCTGCATCAGGATCTGGGGGCCGTTGCCGGTCAGGGTGGCCCCCCGCACCGGCTCGCCCACCCGGCCGTGGTCGATCAGGTAGCCCTCGGCCACCTCGAAGACAAAGTCGCCATTGACGGTGTTGACCTGGCCGCCGCCCATCTTCTTGACCAGCAGGCCGCTGGGGGTGTCGGCGATGATGGCCTCGGGGTCGTCGTCGCCCGGGGCGATCATGGTGTTGGTCATGCGGGGGATGGGCCGGTGGCGATAGGACTCGCGCCGGCCGTTGCCGCTGGGCTCCAGGCCCAGCTTGAGGCAGGAGAGGCGGTCGTTCATATAGCCCTGGAGCACGCCCCGGTCGATGAGCACGTTGCGCCGGCTGGGGGCGCCCTCGTCGTCGAAACCCGAGGAGCCCCGGCGGCCGAGCAGGGTGGCGTCGTCGATGACGGTGATCAGGGGGCTGGCCACCGGCTGGCCCACCCGGTCCCGGTAGACGCTCATGCCCTCCAGCACCAGGTCGGCCTCCAGGCCATGGCCCACCGCCTCGTGGACCATGGTGCCCCCGGCCTCGGCGTGCAGCACCACCGGCATGGAGCCGCCGGGAGCGGGCCGGGCGGTCAGCGCCATGGCCGCCCGCCGGGCCGCGATCCGGGCGATCTCCTCGGGACCCTGGCGGTCGAAAAGCTCCAGGCCGATCAGGCCTCCGGCGCTCTCGTAGCCGGTCTGGACCTCGCCCTGGTCGGCGGCCACGCAGTGGACCATGAAGACCAGGTGGGTGCGGAAATCCTCCACGTCCACGCCCTGGCTGTTGACGATGCGCACCCGCTGGATTTTTTCCATGTAGGCCACCCGCACCTGGCGGACGCGAGGGTCCACCGCCCGGGCGGCGGCGTTGGCCGCGCGCACCAGCTCCAGCTTGAAGGCGGTGTCCGCGTCCCGCGGCGGGCGCAGGATGGGGGAGACAAGGCCGGGCGCGAGGTTTTGGCGCGGGGCCGGGGCCACCCGGGGACCCCGGGCCAGGGCGGCCAGGGACTGGGCCAGGGGCAGCAGGCCCTCCTGACTGACGGCGTTGCTCACCGCGTAGGCGGTGCTGAGGTCGTGGATCAGGCGCAGCCCGGCCCCCAGCTCGGCACCGCCCAGGACCTTCTCGATGCGGTTGTCGTCCAGGACGATGGTCAGGCCGGCGGTCTGCTCCAGGAAGAGCTCGGCCAACTGCCCGGCCTTGGCCAGGGCGGCGTCCAGGATCGGTTCGGCCTTCAAATCCAGGCTCACGGGCTGCTCCTTGGCGGACTGGGGTGGAGGGCTGGCGGTGGGGCCAGGCCCATTGGCAACGGTAGCATGGGGTGGGGGCCTGGTCAACGCGGGCGCGTTGACAGGCCGCGACCGGGCCAGTATGGTGCCCCTTAAGCTTGTGGAAAGGGAGGATCGCCATGCTCCGGCAGGCTCGCGCGCTGCTCCATCCGGCCCGGTCTGGCGCCATTCTGGCCCTGGCCCTGCTCGTCTCCCTCCTGGCCACGGCGGCCCTGGCCAAGCAGGCCAGCCGGGCGGTGACCATCGAGGCCTTGGAGGCCCAGGAGATGCTGACCCAGGAGCCGCGCACCACCTTCCTGGTGGACGTGCGCACCCCGGCCGAATACATGCTGTTGGGCCATCCCCCCCAGGCCTACAACATCCCCTGGCTGTTCCTGACCGGCGACTTCCAGCTCCAGGGCGGTCCGTTCCAGGGTGGCAAGGCCCCCTACACCGGCTACCAGAAATCCGGCGCGCCCAACCCCGACTTCGTGGGCGTGGCCCAGTCGCTGTTCAAGCCCGAGGATCGCCTGATCGTGATCAGCGCCGATGGCGACGACGGGGCGGACGCGGCCGACGAGCTGGTCAAGGCCGGGTTCAAGCGGGTCTATAACATCCGCCACGGCTTCAGCGGCCAGCCCCAGACCACCCCGGAGCTGGACAAGCTGGCCGAGCGCCACAGCCCCTTCCACGGTCAGCGCGGCCGGGTCAACGGTTGGGTCTATTGGGGCCTGCCGGTCAGCAACGCCATGGACCCCAAATACGTTTACCCTCCGGACCTCAAGCGCATGCAGACCTTGAAATAGGCTGGCCGCGATTCCGCGCAAGCCAGGCAGGGCCGGCCGCCCGGCCCCGCCCCCCCTTCGGCGTCACCGCGCCGGAAATCCGGCGCGCCAACTCACCACACCGTCACCAGGGGGCAGGACCCGGTCGGCCAGCCGTCAGGCCAGGCCGCGGCCGGGGGCAGGCCGGCGTCGTCCGGGCTGGCCATCAGGCCCAAGACCCGCTCCCGGCTCAGGCCGGGGAAGGCCAGCACGCTGACCCTGCGCGAGAGGGGCAGGTGGTGGCCCAGATCCTGGACATGGCCGGCCAGGGATTCGGCCAGTTGGCGGCCGGCGGCGGCCAACTCCGAGGCCAGGCGGGGGCTCCAGGTTTCGCCCTGCATCCGCTCCAGCAGGTTGGCCAGGGCCTGACGCATCTGGGAGAGCAGGCCCCGGGCCTCCAGGTCGGTGGCCAAGGCCAGGAGTTGCTGGTCGTCCAGGCCGGAGAAGTCCGGCAGCACCAGACGGAAGGCCTCCTGGGCCAGGGGAGAGTCGGGGCTTGGCGGCAGACCGGCGCCCAGCTCGGGCAGGGGGGCCGAGGCCCCGGCCGGGGAGCGCAGATCGGCCATGGTCGGGCGCAGGCGGCGGTTGGCCCGGGCCAGCAGGATGGCCACCGCCGGCAGGCTGGCGCTGGCCAACAGGGCGTCGCCAGCGTCGACGCGGGCGGCCAGCTGGCTCCAGGCCTTTAGGCGGCGCTCCCACAGGGCCTCGTCGGTCTGATCGTAATCCAGGGGCGGCAGTTGGCGGTCAAAGGGCTGGTCGTAATCGGCCGGCGGGCTGTCCTCCAGGTCCAGGCCCAGGGCTTGGTCCAGGCGGTCCTGGCCCGCCTCCACCCTGGCGGTCAGCTCCTCCATCTCGGCCGCCGCCTGGTCCTGGCGCTGGGCCAGGCGCAGCAGGAGGTCGCCGCTGAGTTGGGGCAGGTCCTCGGCCGGCGCGGGGGGAGGCGAGGCCTGACCGGCGCGGAGGTCGCGCAGGATCACGCCCAGGCCCTCGTCCTGGTCCGGCTGGGGCGGCCGCACCCCGGCCTTGATGAAGTCGGCCAGTCCGCTGGCCCGGTTCTGGGCCGCCCAGGCCTCCCACTGTCGCAGTAGGGCGTCGGCCTGGCGGGCGGCCTGGCCGTCCGGGGCCGGGTCGCCGGCCGGACGCAGGATCCTCAGCCAGCCGGCCTGTTGCAGGGGGCCAGGGGGCGCGGGGCGGTCCTGGCCCCAGGGCTCCAGGACCAGCACCGGCTGGAACAGGCCGGCCAGGGTGGTCAGGGTGGAGCGTTGGGCCACGGTCTGGGGGAAGATCAGGGCGCTGGGTGACATGCGACACCTCGCTGTTTCACACCGCCTTCCGGAGGCGGGCTCCGGTGGCGGGGATCGGTTGGAGAAGGGGCGGCCCCGGCGGGTGGTGGCCCAACGGCCCGGGGCCATCGTGCTGGCGGCCTTCCGTCAACAAGGGATCATTTTCGACCAGGCCCCAAGCGCCGCCGACCTTGCGCCGCCAGGTTTTGGCGCAGGCCCGGGATGACGCGGGCGACTGGTTTGTGTTAGATTGACCAAGTCCCGGCGGCCCCGGGCCGCCCCCCGCCCCCTGCGCCCGGCCCCGACCGGGTCAAAACACCAAACGGGAAGGATCATGGATCAGGCCATCTTCCGGCTGGGCCTGTCGGTGCCGGCCACCAGCCTCTACCTGCTCATGGATTCGCTGTCCGATTCCGGCGCGTCCCTGACCCGCGAGACGGTGCTGCGTTTCTGGAACAGCAGCCCCGCCGACCTGGACCTGGCCTTCACCGAGCTGGTGGCCCGCCGGGTGGCCGGCTCCGAGCCCAACGGGTCCTGGCGGCTGCGGCCGGGCGGGGAATGGGCCTAGACGGCTGGTGGACCGCGCGGCCAACTCGCCTCGCCCCGGGACCCTAGACCAGGACCACCACCCCCTGCACCTGGCGCAAGGCCGCGTAGATGGCCAAGACCTGCTGGGCGTCGCTGACCTTGGTCTCCAGGGTCACCGCGGTGTAGCGCCCGCCCCGCGAGGGCCGGCTGGTCAGCCGCCGCTCGGCCTGGCTCGGGGGACCCAACACCGTCGCGGCCGCCTGGTCCACCGCCGCGGTGAACTCATCTCCCCCGAAGCCGATCACCTTGAACATGTAATCGCCGGGGAAGTGGTGGAAGCGCTCCAACAGGCGCAGGGCCTCCTGGGTCAGGACCGGTGCGGACGGGTTGTCGTTCATGGAATCGCCTGTCTGTGGGCGGGGGTTGTCAGGGAGTTCCCAATCGAATTGTAACGGCGGCCCGCGCGGGCTGTCAAACCGGGGTGGCCGACCCCTTTTCTGGCCGCCTACCCTTGTGCGGCCCTAGGATATCCATTAAGCTATCAAGGATGGTCGCGTTCCGGGGGAGCGCGAGGTTCGCGAGGCAAGGAGACACAAAGGAGGCAACTGGGCCGATGGCAGAGAAACTCGGCATTTTCGTCACATCAGACCAACACCTGGACCACCTCGTGGGCATCGCCCGGGCCGCCACCCAGGCCGGCAAGGAGGTCATCATCTTCCTGACCAACCGGGGGGTGCTGCTCACCCAGCAGGAAAGGTTCAAGGACCTGGAGGGCTGGGGAGAGATCAGCCTGTGCAACGTCAACTTCGAGGCCTTCCATCTCCAGGCCCCGGTGCCCCTGGTGGCCGAGAAGGACTTCGCCACCCAGGCCCGCCACGGCATGATGATCGAGGACGTCGATCGCTACATCGTCCTGTAGGAGGTCCGCGCCATGCATGACATCAAACGAATCGCCTTCCTGATCAACGACCCCCAGGACACCTGGGAGGGCCTGCGCTCCACCCTGGGCCTGCTGGTGGAAAACATGTGGGCGGCGGCCTTTTTCATCGACTGCGAACTGGCTCCCCCCGAGGGCAAGAGCAAGGAAGACTTCGACGAGAACCTGGAGATGCTCCTGGACCTGGAGGGCGAGGCCTACAGCAATGTTCAGGCTAACGCCGACAGCTACGAGAACATAACCTACCTGCCGCTGGAGGAGATGATCGCCAAGATCAAGACCTACCAGTTGGTGGTGCCTTTCTAGACCAGGCCAGGGGAGACCGGCATGAAACAGCTGCAAATCGTGAAAACCCAGCCCAACCCCACCACCCGGACCCTGATGGACGCCCTGGGCCAGGACAAGGAAGTGACCCGCTTCAACCTGTACGAGGACCAGGACTACGCCAGGCTGGTGGATTTGATCTTCGCCCACGAGGACATCATCAGTTGGTGGTAGGCCCCCGCCGGGCCTTCGCGCGACAAGGCCGCCGCCGGGTTGCCGGCGCGCGGCCTTTTCCGGTAGAGTGAAACCCGCCGGGCGCGCGCCGTCGGGCGGGCGTCGGACGGCGGCCAACCTCCTGTATCGGAACCAGGGTGCGCATGACCAACCTCATCGACTCCGATAACAACTGGGTGCTCTTCCGGCTCAAGGACCAGGTCTTCGGCGTCCCGGTGGCCCAGACCCAGGAAATGCTGGTGGTGCCCCAGATCACCCCGGTGCCCCGGGCCCCGGAATACGTGCGCGGGGTGATCAACCTGCGCGGCCGGGTGATGCCCCTGGTGGACCTGCGTCAGCGCCTGAACATGAGCTCCTCGGTCCAGGACATGGAGGAGCTGGTCAAGATGCTGGAGCTGCGCGAGGAGGACCACCGCAACTGGCTGACCGAGCTGGAGTCCAGCGTGCGCGAGCAGCGCAAGTTCCGCCTGACCACCGACCACCACGCCTGCGCCTTTGGCAAGTGGTACGACGCCTTCCAGACCGACAACCTGCGCCTGGCCGGGCTCCTGCTCAAGTTCGACGCCCCCCACCAGCGCATCCACGCCGTGGGCAAGGAGGTGGAGGTCCTGGCGACCAGGAAGGACTATGACGCCGCCTTCGCCCTCATCGACCGCACCCGGGAGACGGTGCTGGCCCGCATGGTCAGCCTGTTCCAGGAGGCTCGCGAGACCATCCGCAAGACCCACCAGGAGATCGCGGTGGTCATCGACCACGCCGGGCGCAACCTGGCCCTGACCGTGGACGCGGTGGACTCGGTGGAGGCCCTGGACCAGGGCAGCCTGGCCGACATGAGCGGCAATTTCGGCAACCTGGCCCTGAATCTGGTGAGCAGGGTCGGCCGCCGGCGCGAGGGCGGGGCCATGGTGTTGCTGCTGGAGGTCGGCCAACTCTACCAGGAGGTGGGCGAGATGGGCTGAGCCGCGGCCCCAGGCGTCCGGCCAACAAAAGGGGGCTCCCCAGGCGGGGGCCCCCTTGATTTTGGTCTGATTCGGAGCCGGGTTACATATTGTAGAGTTCTTCGCCGTAGAGCCGGATCCAGTCCTTCTTGAGCGCCTCCACCGCCGCCTTGATCTGGCTCGCGCCCAGGATCAGGATGGTGGCCTCGCCGGTCTGGATGCAGGGATAGAGATATTCCACGTTGACCCCGGCCCGCTTCAGGGGATTGAGCACCGCCATCAGACCACCGGCATGATGGGGAGTCTCGGCCGCGATGACCTCGCTGATCTCGGCCTTGAGCCCCTGGCCGGCCAACACGTTGGCGGCCTTGTCGGGATTGTCGGCCACGAAGCGCATCAGGCCCTCGCCCCCGGGGGTGGCGGTGGAGACGAACAAGGCCAGGATGTTGACCCCGGCGTCGCCCATCAGCTCGCTGACCCGGGCCAACTGACCGGGTTGGTTGGGAATCTGGATCGTGATCTGCTTGACGGTCATGGGCCTTACTCCTTGCCCAGGGCCTGGCGGGCGGCGGCCGCGCCCACTTCCAGGGCCTTGCGATTAAGCTCCAGCACCTTGGGCTTCTTACCCAGGTTGGTCTCGGCCAGGGCCTCCTTGAAGGCGTCCAGGTTCAAAAGGCCGGTGACCGCCACGAAGGCGCCCATCATCACCACGTTGGCCGAACGGTCCTCGCCCAGCTCGTGGGCCAGGGCGCTGACCGGCACCGGCACCACGTTCAGGTCGGTGCGGCCGATCTTGGTCTCCACCAGCGAGCTGTTGACCAGCAGGGTGCCGCCGCTACGCACCAGGTTGGAGAACTTCATCAGGCTGGGGTTGTTCATCACCACCGCGATGTCGGGGTTGCTGGCCACCGGGCTGGCGATCTCCTCGTCGCTGACCACCACGGTGCAGTTGGCGGTGCCGCCGCGCACCTCGGCGCCGTAGGCCGGCAGGTAGGTGACGTTCTTGCCCTGGCGCATGGAGGTCAGGGCCAGGAGGTAGCCCATCATCAGCACGCCCTGGCCGCCAAAGCCGGCGAAAACGCTTTTCAAGGTCATGCCGTCTCCCCCTTGCTGTCGTAGCCGGTCTGATCCTTGATCACTCCCAGGGGGAAGACCTGGGTCATGGTCTGGTCGATCCACTCCAGGGCCTTGACTGGCTCCATCTTCCAGTTGGTGGGGCACATGCTCAAGACCTCCACCAGGGCGAAGCCCAGGCCGTCGAGCTGCACCTGGAAGGCCTTCTTGATCGCCGCCGCCGCGCGCTTGATGTTCTTGGGCGAGTTGACCGCCACCCGCTCCAGGTAGACGCTGCCCTTGGCCACGGCCAGCATCTGGGTCAGGTCCAGAGGGGTGCCGTCGCGGTCGGGGTTGCGGCCCTGGGGGGTGGTGGTGGAGCCCATGCCCACCAGGGTGGTGGGGGCCATCTGGCCGCCGGTCATGCCGTAGGTGCCATTGTTGACGAAGATGGCGGTGAGCTTCTCGCCCCGGTTGGCGGCGTGGATGGTCTCGGCGGTGCCGATGGCGGCGATGTCGCCGTCGCCCTGGTAGGTGAAGACCACCTTGTCGGGCTGGACGCGCTTCAGGCCGGTGGCCACCGCCAGGGCCCGGCCGTGGGGGGCCTCGCCCATGTCCACGTCGAAGTAGTTGTAGGCCAGCACCGCGCAGCCGGCCGGGGGCACGCCGATGGTGCGCTCCTGGATGCCGAGCTGGTCGATGGCCTCGGCCACCAGGCGGTGGATGATGGAATGGCCGCAGCCGGGGCAGTAGTGCATCACCGCCGGCTTGAGGCTCTGGGGCTTGCTGAAGATCTTTTTCATGATCGTCCTCACGCCCGGCGGGCCACGGACGCGGCCTGGTCCAGGCCGGCGCCGTAGTAGTAGTGGCTGATCTGGTGGGCCACCTCGTCCGGGGTGGGAATCACGCCGCCCGGACGTCCGTAGAAGTAGACCTCGCCCTGGCCGGCGGTGGCCAGGCGCACGTCCTCCACCATCTGGCCGGAGTTCATCTCGAAGGCCAGCAGGTGGCGGGTGGCGCGGGCCAGGTCGCCCAGGGGCTGGTAGGGGAAGGGCCACAGGGTCTTGGGCCGGAACAGGCCCACCTTGACGCCCATCTCCCGCACCCGCTTGATGGCGCCCTTGGCGATGCGCGCCGCGGTGCCAAAGGCCACCACCACCAGGCGGGCGTCGTCGCAGAGGTAGGTCTCCCAGTCCTGCTCGGCCCGGATGATGGCGTCGTACTTGCGGGTCAGCTTGTAGTTGTGGGCCTCCAGGACCTTGGGGTCCAGGAGCAGGGAGAGGATGGTGCGCTGGGGCCGGCCGGCGGCCCCGGTCAGGATCCAATCCTTGGCCGGCAGGCTGGCCGGGTCGATGGGCTCGGGGAACTCAACCGGCTCCATCATCTGGCCCATCATACCGTCGCCCAGGATCATCACCGGGTTGCGGTACTTGTCGGCTAGGTCGAAGGCCCGGAGGGTGAGGTCGCACAACTCCTGGCAGGAGGCCGGGGCCAGCACGACGCAACGGTAGTCGCCGTGGCCGCCGCCCCGGGTGGCCTGGAAGTAGTCTCCCTGGGCCGGGGCGATGTTGCCCAGGCCGGGGCCGCCGCGCATCATGTTGGCGATGACCGCCGGCAACTCCAGGCCGGCCAGATAGCTGATCCCCTCCTGCTTGAGGCTGACGCCGGGGCTGGAGGAGGTGGTCATCACCCGGGCCCCGGCCATGGAAGCGCCCATGACCATGTTGATGGAGGCGACCTCGCTCTCGGCCTGGACAAAGGTGCCGCCCACCTCCAGCAGCCGGGCGCTCATGTACTCGGGCACCTCGTTCTGGGGGGTGATGGGGTAGCCGAAATAGAAACGGCAGCCGGCGCGGACCGCGGCCTCGCCCAACACATGGCTTCCACGCATCAATCGCTTAGTCACGGTACACCTCGATGGCCAGATCCGGGCACATCACCGCGCACAGGGTGCAGCCGGTGCAGCCGTCCTTGCCCTCGGCCGCGGTGAACTCGGCCGGGTAGTAGCCTTTCTGGTTCAGGCCCGCGCTGGTGGCGATGCGCTGCTTGGGACACACCGAAATGCATAGCCCACAGCCCTTGCATCTCTCGCGGTCGATCTCGATCTTGCCTTTGGCCACTGGCATACTCCGCGGAAGCCGCGCCCGCCGGGGCCGACTTCCTCCTGGTGGAGAAGAGGCTTGGAACAACTAAAGGATTTCTTAGTAACAGAGGCGCTGGGCAGTGTCAAGCTGCCGCACGGCCACGCCGCCCGGGAACCCCGCGAAAGCGGTTGACACGGGCGGCGGGGCCGGGTTTACTTGGACGCCAACGGAATTGGCTATCGCCCCAACGTCTTTCGCGGGAGAAAACCATGAGGTTTCCTGGCCGGTTGCTGGGTCTGCTGTTGGCTTGCCTGCTCTGGGGGATCGCGGCCCCGGCCTGGGCCCAGGAGGTCGACCTGGGCGTGATCACGGTCAAGCAAAAGTCCCTGGCCGACACCATCCGCCAGCGTCTGCTCAAGGGCGACAGCTTCGAGAGCCTGGCCAAGAACTACTCGGTGGGCCCGGCCGCCGGCCGGGGCGGCCGCCTGGGTCGGGTGCCGGAGACCCGCATCCGCTCGGAGTTCAAGCGGGCCCTGGTCGGTCTGACCCCGGGCCAGCCCAGCGGGGTGGTGGCCACCGAGGAGGGCTTCAACATCCTGATGCGCTTTGACGCGGCCCCCTCCCTGGCCGCGCCGGCGCCGGCGCCGGCCCCGGCTCCCCGGCCTCAGGCCGCCACCTCCCCCACTCCCCTGGCCCCGGCTCCGACCCGGCCCCCGGCGGCGGTGGACAGCCCCCAGTTGGCGGCCCGCCTGGAGGTCATGGCCGCGGTGGAGAAGCTCTCGGCCGGTCAACTGAAGCCGGCCGAGGCGGATCTCTCCAAGGCCCTGGGGCACAACCCCAGCGAGGACAGCGCCCTGTTCCTGCTGGAGCTGGTGAGGGCCGGGCTGGGTGGACAGCTGCAAACCAAAGCCCTGACCAGCTTTGGCCAGGCCTTCCTGGCCATGCTCGATGGCCGGGCGGACGCGGCCCTGGTGGGCTTCCGCCAGGCCCGCCAGGCCGACGACCGCTTCTGGCAGGCCACTCTGTTCGAGGCCAACGTGTTGGCCGGCAGCGGCCAGGCCCAGAAGGCGGTGACGCTTTTGACCGAACTGATCAAGCAGCACCCCCAGGCGGCCCGGGCCCACCTCAGCCTGGGCATGATCAAGCTGGACCTGCGCCAGATGGAGGAAGGGGTGGGCCATCTGCGCCAGGCCCTGGCCCTGGAGCCCGGCCTGGCCGAGGCCCATTACCGCCTGGGCAGCGTGGCCCTGTCCCAGGGCAATCTGGAGCAGGCCGAGCAGGAGTTCCGGGCCGCGGTGGCGGCCGATCCCTACAAGGAAGAGGCCATCAACGACCTGGGCCTGGTCTACGCCGCCACCGGTCGCAGCCAGGAGGCCGAGAAGGCCTACCTCAAGTCCATGGAGCTGAACCCGGGCTACCCCGCGGCCCATGTCAACCTGGGCACCCTCTACGCCCAGACCGGGCGGATGAACCAGGCCATCGACGAGTTCAACAAGGCCCTGATCCTGGACGACTCCCTGGGCGACGCCCACGTCAACCTCTCGGTGGCCTACACCCTGCGGGGCGAGTGGGAGGCGGCCATCAAGCACGCCGACCTGGCCGCCCAGTTGGGGGCCGAGGTGCCCCAGGTGCTCCTGGACAAGCTGGCCCCCCACCGCAAGTAGGCGGCCGGACCGCGGCTCAGGCCGGGGGGAGGCCCACCAAGCCCCAGACCAGCTCGGCCTGGGCTCGCAGGGCGGGGTCCTCGCTTCCCGTGGGCCCCAGCAGGGCCAGGCTGGCCATCGCCGCCACCTGGCCCGCGTCGTCCAGGGTCTCGATGATCAGCTTGCCCGCCTCCTCGCGGCGGCGCTTGGTTCGGGCCGGGACCCGGCCCAGGCGGGCCAGAGCGGTCAACCCCTTGAAATCAGGCAACGGTTTCTGGGACAGCTCGGCCAGGGTCTCCCGCCAGGGGGCCAGGTCCAAGCCCAGCTCCCGGGCCAGGCCGGCCACGGTCTCGGGGCTGGCGCTGGCATAGGCCCGGCCGGCGGCCAGGGCGGCGGCCTCGGCGTCCAGGTGCCGGGCCAGGGCCTGGCGGGCTTGTTCGGGCAGTTCTTCCGGCCAGTTCCATCCCAGGCGGCCCAGGAAGCCGCCCAGGCGCAGCCAGTTTTGCCAGGCCCGCTCCAGCCCCCGGAAGTGGGGTTGGCCCAGGTGGTCATGGTCCAGGTCCCGGCCGAGAAGGCGCAAGTAGGCCCGCACCACCGCCCCGCGCAGGCAGTCCAACTCGGCCGGGGAGAGCGCGCCCAGATGGTGCAGGGATTCATGCAGGGCCACTTCCGGCATCTCGCCGGAGGTCTCGATCAACCAGGCCTCATCTTCCAGGTGTGGCGGGCAGGTCGGCAAAATGGCGTCAAGATGCATTTTTTCGCTCTGAATCACGAACTATCCGTTGCCAAGGTTATCGGGGGGTGTTAAGAAAGCTGGCAAGCATAGTGGTTTGCGTTCGCCGCCGGGGGCGGAGGCTCTGCACCAGCCCGCGCCAAGGATCGGCGGAAGGCCGTCAGGTCGACGGCGCGGCTCCCAATCACCCGGCACCCAGAGGCCGGGTCCGAGCAGGAAGGTTACACCATGGGTGGTGATTTCCATACCAATTATCGCGAGGAGACCCTGATCTCCCGGTTGGAGAGCTCCCGCCAGTCGGCCTGGGGGCGGCAGCTGCACCAGCTCTCCGACTGCGCCGACCAACTGGCCCAGCGCCTGGCCATGAAATTGGTTGAGAATCAGCTCCTGGAAACCAACAGCCTGCGCGACATCGAGGAGCAACTGGCCGGGGCCTTGGGCGACCTGTTGCAAGCCGAGGACTTCGACATCCAGTTCGCCATCGCCCAGGTGCGCAACCTGGTGCCCCGCCCCAACCGCATCAGTCTCTATGTCACGGCCTTCATTATCGAAAAGCTGGTCAACCACCCCAAGGTGGTGGACGTGTTCGGCACCGACGAGGAGATCTACAACGTGGTCAACCAAGAGGTGACCCGCCTGATCCGCTGAGTCCAGCGCCCTTCCGGCGACAACGACGCCCGGCCGCGCGGCCGGGCGTTTGATTTGCATGGAGGCGGAGCTCGACCGCGCCTAGAGGGCCGAGGCCCGCAGGTTGGTGGTGACCACCACGAAGGAGCTGATCCCGGTCAGCTTGTCCTTGATTTCCTTTTCGCGGGCCGAGAAGGACGAGCGGTTCTGGTCCAGCATCAGGCTGGCCCGGGGGGTGCGGATCTCGCAGCCGACCTCGGCGGTGCCGCGCACGTCCAGCCAGATGGCCCCGGAAGGCAACAACGCCTCCATCTCAGACACCTTTTCGCCCAGGCGCTGGCTCTGGTAGAGGATGTCGTTCAGGCGTTGGCGGCCCTGGGCCAGGCCTTCCTTCAAGGTGTCGCGCAGGGGGCGGATCATCTGGACCTGGGTCATCAGGTTCTCGCGCTGGGCGTTCTGGGTGGGATCGGCCAGGGCGGTCAGGATGCCGCGCAACTCCTCCTCGATGGCGGTCAGCTCGGTGGCCTGGCCAATGACCATCTCATTGAGCTGCTCCCGCTCCCGGCCCAGGCCCTCGATTTCCCGCTTCATGGAGGCGATTTTCTGCTCGAACTCCGGGGGCACTCCCAGGCGGACCTGGGCGTTGCTCTTGCCCGATGAGATCAGATGGCCGGTGGTCACGCCCTTGACCCCCGAGATCTGGCAGTTGACGATGCGACCATCGGAAGAGGAAACCACCACCCTGCCGCTGCTGCTGACCACCGAGGAGACGATCTCGTTGTCCACCAGGCAGTCGCCGCCGCAGGTGACGCGGCTCTGGCGCACGTAGCGGGCCTTGACCTTGCCGCCGGCCACCACCTCGGCCCCCATGATGCCGCCGGAGACCTTCAGGTCGCCGCTGACCTCCACCCGGCTGCGGTTCTCCAGGGTCTCGCACTCCAGGGTGTGGGCCCGGACCCGGAAGTCGGGCAGCACCCCGCCGCTGACCTTGACCACCCCGGGAAAATCCACGTGGCCCACGTTGAAGTCCACGTCGCCCCGGATCTCCAACACCTGGAGAACCTCGAACTTCTCCTCCTCGGGACGGTTGAGCAGGCCGCGCACCGTGGCCACCGCCACGGTGCCGTCCTGTTGCAGGTCCACGCCCTTGCCCTTCTTGAGGCGCAGCATGCGCGGCGGGGGAGGGATCACGTCCTGGCCAAAGACGTTGCGTCCTGGCGCGCCGGGCGCCGCCGGGTGCAGGATGGCGATGGGCCGGCCCTCCTCGGCCACCGGCCAGGCGCCGCGGTCGCGGAAGTCCACGTGACCGTTCTCGTTCTGCCGCCAGGTGCGCTGCTCGGGCAGGCCCATCAGGACCTCGATCTGGGCGTCCCGGGGCTGGCCCGGGGCCACGCCGCGGGCGATCACCAGCCCCCGGACCTCCTGCCCGGCCAGGAGCTGCTCGATGACGCTGCGCATGTCCTGGGAGGAAAGACCGAACTTCAGCCCCCGCTCGCGCAGCAGGCCGGTGATGTAGACTTGCAGGGCCTGGCGTTCAACCCCGGATTCGACCCGGCCGGAGATGGCGGCCTGCATGCCGTCCTCGCTAACGGTCAGATCGATCAGGCAGCGGGGGGCAACAACCTGGGGCGCCGAGGGGCTGGCTTGTTCCTGTTCGGTCATAGGTCTTTCATCGGTTGATGTCGCCGGAGCGTTAACTTTTCAGCAACCATACCAAACTGGAACGCTGGGTGTCGAGTGGCCGTCTACCTGGCCAGGCCCAACAGGCCGGCCCCGCCATGGGCGAACAATCCGGCCACGCAGCCGGTCATCACCGTGGCCAGGGTGGCGGACCACAGGGCCTTGAGCCCCAGACGGCTCAGCTCGCCCAGACGCCCCGGGGCCAGGGCCCCGAAGCCGCCCACGAAGATGGCCACCGCGCCCACGTGGGTGAAGCCGCAGAGGACGTAGGAGGCCACCAGGGCGCTGCGGGCGTGGGTGATCTGGCCCTGGCTCAGCATCTGGGCCAGGTGGCCATAGGCCGGGATCTCGGTGACCAGCAGGCGCTGGCCCATCAGCGAGGCCACCTGGGCGGCGTCGGTGGGGGGCACCCCCATCACGATGGCCAGGGGCCAGGCCAGCCCGCCCAGGATGGCGCTCAGGCCCCAGCCCTCCAGACCCACCAGGCCGCAAACCCAGCCCAGGAGGCCATCCACCAGGGCCGCCAGGCCCAAGAAGCTCAAGAGCAGCGCGCCGATGCCCACCACCAGCTTTACGCCGTCCTGGCTGCCCTGGATCACCGCCTCCAGCCAGCCGCCGTAGCGCCCGGCCTCCAGGTCCACCATCCGGCCGGCGGTCAGGGGTTCGCCGGTCTCGGGCAGCATCAGCTTGGAGACCACGATGGCCGCCGGGGCGCTGATCAGGGAGGCGCTGATCAGGTGGCCGGCGATGTTGGGAAAAACCTTTTCCAGGGTCAGGACGTAGACCCCCAGGGTGGAGCTGGCCACGGTGGCCATGGCCGCGGTGAGCAGGGTGAAGAACTCCGAGCGGGTCAGGTCCGGCAGGTAGGGCCGCACCATGCCGGCCGACTCCACCCCCACGAAGATGTTGCTGGCCACCCCCAGGCCCTCGGCCCCGCTGACCCCCAGGGTGCGCACCAACAGTCGGCCAAACAGGCGCACCACCCGCTGCATCACCCCGGCGTGGTAGAGCAGGGCGGTCAGGGACATGAAGAAGATCACCGTGGGCAGGGCCTGGATCGCGAAGATGAAGCCCAGGGATCCCGGCTGGCCCGGACCCGCCGCCAGGGGGCCGAAGCAGAACTCGATCCCGGCCCGGGCGTAACCCAGGAGCTTGACCACCGCCGTGTTGAGGCCCAGCAGCACCCGGCCGCCGGCCGGCAGGGCGAAGATCAGGCCGCCCATCAGCAGTTGCAGGCCCAGGCCCCAGGCCAGGCTGGCGGGACGCCAACCACGGCGACAGCCCCCGCTGACCCAGGCCAGGAGACAGACCACGCCCAGGCCCAGGAGGCTGATCAAGTTGTAGAGCCAGCCGGCGTCCTGCATCGCGCGTCGTCCACGGTGACAAATGGGCGCATTGTAACACGGCGAAAGAATGAGGGTAAGTAATATGTTGGCTTGAACTGGCGGCCGCCCCCTGGTATCTAAGGGCCCATGATCACCCTGCACCAGATTCACAAGTATTATGGCCGCCAGGACGTGCTCAAGGGCGCGAGCCTGCACGTGGGGCCGGGCGAGCGCCTGGGCCTGGTGGGTCCCAACGGGGCCGGCAAATCCACCCTCCTGGGCCTGATGCTGGGCACCGTGGAGCCGGACCAGGGCGAGGTCTTCCGGGCCAAGCACCTGCGCCTGGGCTATTTGCCCCAGGAGCTGTTGCAGCTCACCGGCCAGACCGTGCTGGAGCTGGCCATGGACACCGGCGACGGTCTGTCCGAGGTGGAGGCCGAGCTGTGGGAGGTGCACCAGGAGTTGGCCGACAACCCCAGCCCGGAGCGCAACGACGAGCTCCTGACCCGCCAGGGCCAGTTGCAGACCGCCTTCGAGGGGCTGGGCGGCTACGACCTGGAGGCCCGGGCCAGCAAGGTCCTCTCCGGCCTGGGCTTCACCGCCGAACAGCTCTCCCGCGACGTGGCCACCCTCTCCGGCGGGTGGCTGATGCGGGCGGCCCTGGCCCGCATCCTGCTCAGCAACCCGGACCTGATCCTCCTGGACGAGCCCACCAACCACCTGGACCTGGAGTCCATGCTCTGGCTGGAGGGCTATCTGGCCTCCAGTTCGGCCTCGGTGGTGCTGGTCAGCCACGACCGGGTGTTTTTGGACAAGGTAGTCAACCGCATCGTGGAGGTGGACCAGGGCCAGCTCTTCACCTACGGCGGCAACTACAGCGACTACGAGAACCAGCGCGAGGCCCGCAAGAAGGCCCAGCAGGCGGCCTACGACAACCAGCAGGACCGCATCAAGGAGATCAAGAATTTCGTCGAGCGCAACCGCTCGCGCAAGGACCGGGCCAAGCAGGTGCAGTCGCGCCTGAAGATGCTGGAGACCATGGAGGTCATCACCGCCCCGGACCAGGACGATGCCATGAGCTTCGAGCTGCCGGGGGTGGAGCCCTCGGCCAAGAATGTGGTGGAGTTGCTGGGCGTGGACCTGTCCTACGGCGACAAGCCGGTCTATCAGGGACTGGACTTCCTGGTCCAGCGTGGCGATCGCCTGGCCCTGTTGGGCAAGAACGGGGCCGGCAAGTCCTCGCTGCTCAAGCTCCTGGCCGGGCTGGCTCCCCCCAGCCGGGGCCGGCGGCTGTTGGGCGGAAGGGTCAAGCCCGGCATCTTCAGCCAGCACGCCCTGGAGGACCTGCACCCGGACCGCGACGTGCTCTCGGAGCTGATGACCGTGGCCGGGTTGATGGCGGTCAGCCGCCTGCGCTCGATCCTGGGCTGCTTCCTGTTCCGGGGCGACGAGGTCTTCAAGAAGGTCAAGGTGCTCAGCGGCGGCGAGAAGAGCCGCCTGGTGCTGGCCAAGCTGCTCTTGTCCGGCCCCAACCTGCTTTTGCTGGACGAGCCCACCAACCACCTGGACATCACCAGCCGCCAGGTGCTGGAGGAGGCCCTGCGCAAGTACCAGGGCACCATCGTGCTGATCAGCCACGACCGCCACCTGATCAACGCCATCGCCAACAAGGTGGCCTTCGTGGAAAGCGGGCGGGTGACGCTCTTCCCCGGCAACTACGACGACTTCCACCGCCTGTGGAAGAAGCGCCTGGATCCGGTGGAGCCGCCGCCCGAGGCTCCGGCCCCGGCGGCCAAAGCCCCCGCCGCCGCGCCCCCGGACGCCGCCAGCGAGGGGCAGGCCGACACCGGCCCCAAGACCCAGGCCCAGAAGCGGGCCGAGGCCGAGGCGCGCAACGCCCTCTACCGCAAGCTCAGGCCCCTGCGCCAGGAGTTGGAGAAGGTGGAGGCCCAGGTGGAGCAGGCCACCGCCACCCTGGACGACATCGTGCGGGAGATGGTGGACCCGGCCGCCTTTGCCGACGGCGAGCGCTGGGCCGATCTCTCCCGCCGTCACGACGAGGCCAAGCGTCGCCTGGAGCGGGTCACCACCCACTGGGAGGAACTGGCGCTCAAGCTGGAGGCGCTGGAGGCCCAGACCCGGGGCGAGTGAGGCCCGGGCGGGAAGAGGGGGCCTTCCCCCGCGACGCGGCATCCCATTCAAGACGGCCAGGTTCTTTGCGCATAAAGACGCGGGCGGGGACAAGACCCGCTCCTGCATCAAAAAAGACTATTATTGCAGTATGTTAATATAGGGACGGGGTTTATCCCCGCCCGTCTTGGTTTGGCTCAGGAAAACAGCCCCTCAGGCGCCGTTGTCCGGCTGGGCGCGAACGCCTTGGCGCGGCAGTGTCAGGCTGCAAAGATTTTAAGATCTCAGTCCAGGCCCAGCTCCCGCTCCAGCTCGGCCAACTGCCGCTCCAGCTCCGCACGTTGCGCCGGCTCCAGGCCCGGCTGGGCCAACTGCCGTTTCAGCGAGTTCAAAAGCTGCTCTTGGCGATACACCCCGCAGGATGCCTTGATCTGGGCCATGGAAACGGCTCTCCGGGTTGAGGTCCGGTTTTGCAGCTTACCGCCGGCTCCGCCGGGCCGCAAGCCGCGGCGGTTGACAGGAGCCGCCCCGGGTTGGAAGATTGATCCGCGCACTTTTTGGAGGGGTTTGAACATGTCGCCCATCCCCTGGCAGGTTCCGGCCGAGACCATCCTGGACCACACCAACGATGGCATCTACGTGGTGGACCGCGACTGCCGCATCCTGTATTGGAACCGGCCGGCGGGGCGCATCACCGGCTGGGAGGCGGAGGAGGTCCTGGGCCGCCGCTGCCGCGACGACATCCTGGTGCATGTGGACCGCTTCGGCCAGGCCTTGTGCGAGCCCGGACGTTGCCCCCTGCACCGGGCCATGGCCGAGGGTCGCGCGCTCAACGCGCCATACCTGGTCTATGCCAAGCGCAAGAGCGGCGATCGGGTGGCGGTGGCGGTCTCGGTGGCCCCGATCTACGACGCGGCCGGCCAGGTCATCGGCGGGGTGGAGGTTTTCCGGGACGAGACCGACCAGATGGAGAACATGGAGCGGGCGCGGATGGCCCAGCTCCACGCCCTGAGCGGCGAGCTGCCCAGCGGGTCGGCCAACTTCCAGGTGCGCTACCGCCCCCACGACATGGTGGGCGGCGACTATTACCGGGTGGAGACCCTGGCCGACGGCCGCCACGCCTTCATGCTGGCCGACGTGGCCGGTCACGGCGTGGCGGCGGCGCTCTACACCATGATCCTGCGCACCCTGTGGGAGCAGCACCGCCGCCTGCTGGCCGATCCGCCGGTCTTCATGGCCAAGCTCAACCAGGCCCTGGATCCCCTGACCACCGGCGACAGCTTCACCACCGCCTTCCTGGGGTTGCTGGACCCGGCCAGCGGGCAACTGGTCTACGCCTCGGCCGGCGCGCCGGCCGGCCTGTTGCGCCGGGCCGATGGCCGGGTGGAGGCTCTGGAGGCCCTGGACCTGCCGCTGGGCATGCTGCCGGACCAGGTCTATCGCCAGGCCGTCGTCCGGTTCACGCCGGGCGAGATGCTGCTGCTCTGCTCGGACGGGGCCATCGAGGCCCACAGCCCCGCGGATCAGGAGTTCGGCTTGGAGCGCCTGGCCCAACTGGTGGCCGAGGCCGATCCCGTTCAGCCCAACCGCCTGCTGGACCAGATCGAGCAAGCCCTCTTGACCCACGTGGAATCAGTGCGCCTGCCCGACGACCTGGCCCTGTTGGCCGTGAGTCGTGACCGGGACTGACCCGCCGCCGCCGGCGCGCTCCTTTGCCCGCCTGGCCGGGGCCGCCATCGGGACCATGCTGGGCGACGCCCTGGGCATGCCGGTGGAGGGCTGGCCACCCGAGCGCATCCGGGCCGTCCATGGCCGGGTGGAGCGCCTTCTACCCGGCCGTCTGCCGGCCGGGTCCTACACCGACGACTCCCAGATGATGATCGCCATCCTGGAGACCCTGGCCCATCGCGGCCGCCTGGACCCCGCATACCTGGCCGGGCGCTTTCTGGCCTTGCATCAGCCGGAGCGGGGCTATGGCCGACGCATCGCCGAGGTCATGCGCCGCATTGCCCAGGGGCGGTCCTGGGAGCAGGTGGGCGGCGACTCCTGGGGCAATGGCGGGGCCATGCGGGTGGGGGTGCTGGGCGCGGTTTACCCCGAGGATGAGGCGACTCTCCTGCGCGCGGCATTGGACCAGTGCCGGGTGACCCACCATCATCCCCAGGCCCTGGCCGGGGCCGCGGCCCTGGCCCTGGGGGTGGGTCTGGCCTGTCGCCTGGGGGCCCGGGGAGAAAACCTGCGCCAAGATGATTTTGTTGCGTATTTGGCTAACCGAGTTGAGGGCGTCGACCATCGCCTGGCCAGCCGCCTGCGCGCCATGCCCGCGCTGGAGCGGGGCGACCAGGATCAGGCCCGCGAGGCCCTGGTCGCGGCCTACGCCCGGGATGTCAGCGCGGCCGAGGCGGTCCCCGCCGCCCTGGGAGCCTTCCTGGCGTCCGAAAGCGCGCCGCAAGCCGTGACGTTGGCCGTAAGTCTGGGGGGAGACGCCGACACCATCGCGGCCATGGCCGGGTCCCTGGCCGGGGCCCGCTGGCGGCTGGAGGCCTGGCCCCAGGACTGGCTGGCGGGCCTGGAGAACGGCGACCAGGGCCGGGACCACGTCCTAAGCCTTTGCCACGACATAATTGAGCAAAAGGGAGTTGACGAATCCGGCTCCGGCTGTTAATAAAGCCCAATCGCACGGGCTGCTAGCTCAACTGGCAGAGCAACGGACTCTTAATCCGTAGGTTCAGTGTTCGATCCACTGGCAGCCCACCAAGAAAATCAAGGGGATAGGCTGAAAAGCCTATCCCCTTTGTGTGTAATGTGTGTAAGGGTACTGTGTAAGGTCCTTTTTGGGCCTAATCGGTGAGTCCGGGGAGGGCTTCCACCGCCTGCCGGGCGCGGCCGTCGATGGCGTGGGCATAGACCATGGCCGTCACCTGGGGGCTGCTGTGGCCCAGCAAGCCGGCCACCACCGGCAGCGGGGTCCCGCTGTCCAGGTGCATGGTGGCCACGCAATGCCGGATGTCATAGGGCCGGATTGGCTTGTCGATCCCGGCCAGCTTGACCGCCTTCAGCCAAGCCGTGCGATAGCTCCTTATCGGGCGGCCGTCCCCCCGATGGACCACCATCGCAAAGCCTTGGGCGCGATCCGCCTGAAAGCGCCGCCAGGCCTCGGCCAGGAAGCCCTGGGACACCGGCACCACCTTGGGCCGGCCGGTCTTGCCCTGCACGATGCCCACCGTTCCCGCCCGCCAATCAAAGGCCGTCCAACGCAGCCCGAAAAGCTCCACCAGGCCCCAACGGGCCGCCGTGCTGTAGCAGACCGCCAAGGCCCAGGCCATCCAATCCGGGGCCACTTGGACGATCCGGCGGAAGTCCTCCAGGGTGGCCTGCATCTGGTAGCGAGGGGCCTTGAGGCGCTTGAACCCTCCCCAGGGGTTGATGTTCAGGTGCCCCTGCTCCACGCCCCAGGCCAAGGCGGCGCGGATGTAGGCCTGCTGCTTGTTGATGGTGTTGGGGCCGGCCCCGCCTTGCCGCGCGGCCTGGCGCAGGGTTTCCAGGTCGGCCCGGGTGAGTTGGTCGGCGACCTTGTCGGCGAAGCTGGCGGCCGGGCCGCGCAGGGCGCGGGCGATGGCCTCCTTGGTGCGGCGGTGCAGCTCCGGGCGCGACTGGATGTAGATGAAAATCAGGTCCCGCAGGGTTAAGGCGGCGTTGGGGTCCGGGATGGACAGCTTGCGCTGGTCTTGCCAGTCCTGGGCCGCCTGGAGGGCGATTTCCGAAGATCCATGGCGGCGCGCCCCGAAGAACTTGTTCCGCTGGCGGCCGTTCTCCCAATAGGAGACGACCCAGCTATCACCACGACGATGAATGGACATGGTTCGATCCTCGCCCCGATGGCCGAGGCGATCGGGGATGCTGGGGGAGTGTCAGGCCCTGCCGCTGGCGAGGCGGTCCAGGTCGGCCTGGCTGAAGCGGGAGCGCGCCCGGCGGGGCTTGGCCATGCCCAGCAAGAGCTTGATTCGCTCCTGCACGGCCGCGCGGCGCTGGTCCAGTTGCTCCATCTCGATAACCAGCCGGCGCAACTCGTCGTCGCGCTCGGCCAGGGAAGCGGTTCTGGCGGCCGTCTCAGTCAAGGCGGCGATGCTCCCGGGCCTGGCGGTCCAGGGGGCGGTTCAGGTTGATGGGGTCCGCGGCGGCCTGGCCCTGGGCATAGCCGGAGGGGCTGGCGCTGGCGCGGTGTCGGGCGGTGCTGGGCTTGAGCTGGCCCAGGTTGCGCTCCACCCACTGCTGGACGTGCTGGCCCTTGACCACCACCAGGGCCCGGGTGCCGTCGTCCTGGGCGCGGCGGGCGTCCCTGATCTCGGTCAGGCGCTGGATGATCCGCTGGGTGGCCCCCAGGGTGAAGCCGCGTTTATAGTGGTAGGTGTCGCTGGTGGTCCACCAGGGGGCGCTGGCCTTCTCTTGTTCCAGGCCCTGGCGGTAGAGGCGAAGAATCGTCTTTTGCAGGAAGGGGTAGAGGTATTGGAGCAAGGCCACGTCCGCCGGATAGCCCACGGCAAAGTATTCATCCCCCAGCCTCATGCCAGATTGCTTGATAGTGGTGATCCAGGCCGCGCAATCGCAGACGTTTGCCAATCGGTCGAAAAGATATTGCTCCCAGCCCTCGCGCTTGCCCTTGATGGGGCTGATCTCCAGGCTTTCAAGGTCCGGGTCGGACTGGTCCTGACCTTCGCCGATCTGAGAGGCGGCCAGGTTGTAGAGGTCGCACAGCTCCTGGGCCTTGGCGGCGGCCGCCGCTGCCTCGTGCTCGTTGGGGCTGCCCGCCAGCCGCAGGAGCTTGCGAATCTTGTCTTTGACCTCTGCCTGGTTCATGGCCTAGTTGCCTCCGTGGTTGATGAGCAGGCTATCGGGGACCTCGAAAAGGCCAAGCTTGCCTTTGTATGGGATCGGGTTGGCGAAGGCCCTGGGGTTGGCCAGCATCCAATGCCAGGCCCCCGCTTCTGCCCATATGCTGGGGCTATTTTGGCGGCACTCCACCAGCTCCACCTGGCCGATGATCGCGCCCAGGTAGGGCCGCCAGTAAGCCGTGGACTCGGCCAGACGGCGATTGAAGGCTTGCCAGGCCTGGTCCTGCAATGGAACCCGGCCGGGCTCCGCGAACAGAAACCGCACGGCTTCCACGTCCACCCGCGAAGAGGCATGAATCAACAATGGGCCGGTGTAAAACGTGCTCCAGGTGCGGTTTTCAACGTCCTTCAGCTTGCCATCAGCAAGTGCAAAAGGTTTCCCGATTATCAGACTGGCCCAGGGTTGACGAACGGAGATAGCTTTCATTGGTCAACTTCAAACTTGGTTGCTGTGATCACTAAAGCACCACAAACAACTTTTTTACCACGGAATAAATTCCACAAATCGCGCCAAGTTAGCATTAATTTGTCGCTTCCGAAAAGGCTTATCATGTGCCGGGCCATGGTTAGTCATCTCCCGCCAAGCTCTCGAAATAATTGCGCCAGCAAGTGGTACAGTTGACCGGCTCCGCACATTGAATGTCGTTTGGGATGGGACAATCAGCCTTTGCATGTCGGCTGCACGCCAATTCCAACATTTGTTCAAAATGTCTTGCGCGGGCCAAGGCTTCGTTGATTTCCTCGCGCTGCTCTTTGATGCGTTCCAGGGCATCGTGAGTCAGTGGACGCCAGTTGCGAGCAATCGCCAGGGCTTGGGCCAGGCTGGCAATGGTGGTTTCCATCTCTGCGATGCGCTCTTCGCGCTCTATCACCGCGCGCGTGATGGCCAGCAAGTCGTAATTATCGGGCTTGATGTAATCCGCCAGGTTTGCCCCCTGGACGATTGCGCGCTCCCATCTCCTAGCTAATTCGTCAATATTCATTGGTCAACTTCACCCCGTTCAGGCGCTAAGGCGCTGGTAGAGCAAGCGCGTCTCCAGCATGTAGGGGAGGCATTCAGGCCTCCGAGGGACCACGGCGGCGGCCATGGCCTTGGTGTCCAGGCCGCCACCGGAGAAGACCGCCAGGCGCTTTGCGGCCTGGCGGGGATCGGCAAGGATGGCCTCGAAGCCGAGGACCAGGACCGGCCCCATAGAGCGCAAAAGGGAGAGGCTTTGGGGACGGTCGCGGCGCATTTGGTGCAGGAAGTTGCGCTGGCCGGCGCGGTTCATGGGGGGCAGCTCTGGCAGGGTGTGGCGCATGAACTTGGCGATGGACCGGGCCTGCTGGGTGGGGTTGCGGTCCAGCCAAATGGAGCGGCAGGGGTGGCCCCAGCCGCCGGTGGACAAGCGATTGATTGGGTCTATGATTTTGACCGCGTGGCCATGGGCCTTGTGTAGCCAGTCGCGGTCCTGGGGCAGGCCCAGGACATAGGAGGTCTCGTACTCCGGGTACTCGGCCGCGAAGACCGGCAAGCCACCGGCGGCCAGCATCTGCATGACCAGGCTGGAACCACAGCGGCCGAAGCCGCAAACCAGGATGATGGGCAGGTCGCTAGGCATGGGCTGGCGCTCCTTCCGTGAACTCGACTTCATCCAGGTAGAACGAAAGGCGCGGGCGGACCTTGATCTCCAGGACCTTGAAGGCCAGGACCCAGACCCAGGGATTGACGGCCCAGCCAAAGCCACGTTTGGCGTTGATGGAATTCCACCGCGTAATGAACACGCCCCGGGCGTAGTCCATCCAACCTTGGTTGATTTCGTCGTCGCCCTCGTCGCCTGGTGGCGGGGTCCACAGGGGGCGGCTGGGATCGGCCTTGATGGCGTCCCAGTCCACGTCCCCGCCCCAGAAGGGCGTGGAAATGACGCCCTCGGCCGAGCAGTCTTCGAAGCTGATCTGCCGCACCCGCTCAATTCTCACGCCGGTCAGCTCCAACAGGATGCGGCTGGCCCAACGTGGCATCAGGATTGAAGCCGTCCAAGGCATCTTGCCGGTGTTCCACCAAGAACGAGTTGGAGGAAGTTTTTCACCAAATGGAACAGCCATGGTTTCACCAGTGCGATATTCGACAAGAGCCCAATAGTTGCCTTGATGGTATTTGTTGGCGTAATGCCGGTATGCCTCCCGCACCCAAAGGCGGTCGCCGACTCGGCCGTAAGGGCAAAACTCAGGCAGGTGGTTCGCCAGGTCGTGATCGTTAACAGCTTGAATGGTTCCCTTGCCGTAAGGCCAATCCCAGCCAATAAATCCCCTGCTATTTTTGTATGGGACTGCCTCCGGCTGCGGCTTTATGACCCGGCGGGTCTGGGTTTTGCGGTTGTCCAGGAAGCCCTGGACGCTGACCTGGTCCATGAGGATTGGCCGCTCTACAGGCATGAGGAACCCCCTAGCAGTAGGCCGAGGCGATTTGTTCTGGCCAGCGGCAGCCCTCGCGGGTCATACGCCTGATGGCTTCGGCCAGGGTTATCCTTTCGGCGTTTCGATCCTCGCAATCACCCCAGCGCATGGTTCCCATGGGGTTGGCTTCGTGAAAATCGCTCATGTCAAGGTCGGCATAACCCTCTGGGTCAAAGCTTTTGTAATACTCCAAGGCTTCGCGTCTGGAGCGCGCGCCTATGATTTCCGTGCTGTCGGTGACATAGGGTCTGATGATCACTGGGCGACCTTCGGCCCATGGAGTGTTGCCGGAAATGGTCAGCTCAAAGAGCATGAATCGTCCTCGCATTCGGCCAGGCGGTGGTCTGGCAGGTAGTGGCGGCAGCCGGTGGGGGTCAGGTCCTCGGGCTCGGGGAGCAACCAGGTCAGGTCCTCGGGGCGGGGCGTGATGTAGCCCCGGCGGCAATGCCAGAAGGACGGACAGCCGACCTGCTTGCAGCGCAGGAATTCTGGTTGCTCGGTCATGGCGCTATCTCCGGGGCCAGACCCGGGCAGGGCCAGGCTTAGCCGCGCGGTGTTTGATGGTTGCCGTTGAACGGATAGCGTTATATACTGGCCACATGATCCGGTCTTTCAAAAACAGCGCCAGCGCTAAAGTGTACGAGGGCGAGAAGCCCCGGCGATTCGCTGGGTTGGACTTTGACTTGGCCCGGGCGCGGCTGGACTATCTGGATTCCATCGGCGAGCTGAGCGACATTCCGGCCTTGAAGAGCTTCAACCTGCACGGCTTGAAGGGCGACCGGAAAGGACAGTGGGCGATCTCGGTCAACGGCCCTTGGCGCATCTGCTTCAAGTGGCTTGACGGCGAGGCCCATGAAGTTGAAATCGTCGATTATCACTAGGGAGAAACGAGCATGGCCAGGATCAAGACTCATCCCGGGGCGATCCTGAAGGAGGAATTGGCCGCGCGGGGGCTGAGCGCCAACCGTTTCGCGCTGGCGCTGGGGGTGCCGGCGGGGCGGATTCTGGACATTCTGCACCAGCGGCGGGGCATCACCCCGGACACCGCGATTCGGATCGGGGCCTATCTGGGAACCTCGGCCGAGGTCTGGCTGAACATGCAGGTCAAGCACGACCTGTCCAAGGTGGAGCAAGAGCGGGGCGCGGCGATCCGCAGCGAGGTTCGCACCGCCGCCACGGTCTGAGCCAGGCCCGGCCGGCATCCTCCCCGCCCGCTCCATGCCCAAGGCGAGCGCCTTACCCCACAGCTTTGTCATGATCCGAACCCCGGAAGAAGGCCCGGCTTGCTCCGTTGCGCCCGGCCGGGGTGGGGTTTGGGGTTGCTAGGAGGAACGGTGTCCTTCGGGGGACCCTGGGCCGTGGACGGCACGGAGCTTGGGCACGCCGGACGCTGGGGGGCGGCGTCGGCCTCAGGGCTGGGGAGGGGAGCCGGGGCGGTGAGCCCAGGCTTGGGGGCGAAGTCGGCGCAAGGGTGTTGGGGGTTGGGCCACTGGCCGCGATGCCCGTCCCAGGGGGTGGCCTGGCAGGAGCCGAAGCATTGGGGCGCGCCCACGCCTTGGCGCAGGTGGCGGCAGTCGCGGCAGCGGACCTGGGGGGTGTCCATCAGAAGCCCCCGCGCGCCCAGGCCCAGCCCATGGCCAGGCCGAAACCAACCAAGGCGCTGGCGGCCAGGATCAGCGCTGCCAGGGACAGGGCGTCGGAAAGGCTCCCGACCCGGCGCAGGCGGTAGACCACCCAAAATGTCTCGCCGGTTTTGGCGTCGCGCTGACGAAGGGCGATGGCGCGGGATTGGGAGCGCGCCAGGAGCTTTGCAAGCTGGGGGCCGGCCATGGTCTACCTCGCGGCGAAGAGGGGCCCCGCGACCGGGCCGGGGACAGGCTGGGGGGTGGCCTGTCCACCGGTCCGGCCGGGGGCGGGGTTTGGGATCCATTCGGGGCGCTGGTCGCTGAAGGTGAGTCGGAAGCCGGGGCGCTGGTCCGGCAGGGGCTCGCAGGCGGCGACCCGGATGGTGCCCAACAGGTGCTTGCCCTGCACGGCGCTGGTCCAGGGGATGTCCTCGATCAGGCGGCCCTTGCCGCGCCGGTAATACTCGGATTCGATCCAGGTGAAGACCTCGCCGAAGTTGCCCTGGCTGGGGCCTTGGAGAATGCCCACCACCACCCCCACCGGCAGGGGCTCGGGCACGTCCCACTCGGGCATGATGCCCAGGACGACGGCCAAGGCCCAGGGCGCGGGGAGCTGCAAGGGTGGCAGGCTCATGCTGTTAGTCCCGGCGCGCCTGGGCCTGGCCGGTGGGCAAGCCCATGCTGTGGGGAGTGCTGGCGTCGTGGATGGTGGCGCAGTCGGAGCAACGCCAGCCGTCCGGGTAATGTGTCCAGTAGGGCGTAGGCTGGTTGCCCTTGGTCCAGGTGGTGGACAGGCAGCCGACGCAGCGGAAGCGATGTTCGCCGGCCTCCATGCGGGCGATGGTGTGGCGCAGCTCGTCAATGTCGCTCCAGGCGCGGTGCAGCATTTCCAGCAGCAGCTTGGACAGGACCAGGCGCGGGTCCGGCTTGGGTTGGAGCTGAGGATTAGGCGCGGCCACGGGGGGCCTCCTGGGAAGCTTGGGCCAGCTCCTGGGCGGCCCGGGCCTCCTGGCGTTGCAGTAGGGCGCGAAACTCGGGGTCCAGGGGGCCGGCCAGCTCCACTGCCCGGGCGGCGGCGCGGGCAATGCGGCGGATGTCGAGCTTGAGCACCGGGGCGGACATGGCGGCTCCTTTAGGCGGCGATGGGGCCGGCGTGTAGCGCGCGGATCGCGCCCATGACGGCGGCGGTTTTGGCGATGAGGTTGTGTCCGGAAAGCTCGATGACGGACAGCTCGGAGCGGCTGACACGGTGGCCGGCCTCGCCCATGGGGTCGATGGCCTTAATGGTGCCTTCGCCCAGCTCGCCCATGTGGCGGGCGGTGAGGCTCAAGCAGCCGATGACGTCTGCCGGGCGGGCTACGGGCATGATGGGAAAGAGGGCCTGGCCCAGGGCGCGGGCCAGGACCTGGAGCGGGGCCAGGGCGTCGTCCGGCTCCAGGTTGGCCAGGGCCAGGCGCAGGAGGGGCAAGAGGTCCTTGGCGCGGAAGAAGGCCCCCTCGTCGTGGGGGTTGGCCATGCGGTTGACGTAACCGGGCTTGATGCCGAGATAGTGGCCCAGGGCGGGGCCGCCCAGGGCGGTGACCAGGGCCTGCAACGCGAATTCGAATTCGCGGGCGGCATAATCCTGGGTTAGCATGTGCGCCTCCATCGCCAATTGTTTCGCGGGCCTGCGGGGGCCAACATGGGTCATGACTCGTGGCAGCGGCATGGGCAGGAACCATCGGCCCGCTAGGCGGCTATCCCCGGCGGCGGCGCGGGCGCGAAAAAGGTTTCTGGTCAGCGAAGGCCCATGTCTGCTAGTCCGGCAGGGGATGGCTCCCCCAATTCACTTAGAAAATCTGGACAATCAGGCGGCGCATGAATTAACATCCGATTGTGCGGGCGTGTTGGCTTGCGCCTGGGTTGGCTCGAAAAGCCAGGCCTGGTCCAGGCCGGACAACTCGGCGGCGCGGGCGCGGATGCGCCGGTGCAGGTCGGTGCTGCACATGCCCCGGGCCACGCGGCTAATGATGGTGCGGTCGCAGTTGCAGTCTTCGGCCAGGCGGCTGTAGTCCAGTCCCTTGGCGCGCAGGGCCAGCCAAAGACGTCGATGTCCGGGGGGTTCGCGCAGGATACGTTCGCGGTCCATGACTACTCCGCTGGTTGGGGTGGTCGGACAAGCAGCCTCCGAGGGAGTGAGCCTTGGGGGCTGCGTGTTGAGTTGATGGTATGCGTTTTAGGTGGTTATGTCAAGCGATGAAATGCGAATGAGGGAGTTTGGGTTCTCCCCGAAAATTTTCGGGGAACGGCTTCGTCAACGCATGAAGGAAATTTCCATAACTCAAAAGGAGTTAGGGGCGCGGTCTGGCTGCGGCCAATCGAACATAAGCAGATACTTAAAAGGTGAGCAAGCGCCTAACCTTGCCCAGGCAGTGGCGTTAGCATCGGTACTTGAATGCGATTTAGGTTGGTTAGCTGGCGCAGACGGCAAGCAAGCTGCTACCCCAGAACCTCCGAATGGAGAGTATGTAGGACCTGTTTCGGCCTTGGAAAAAGCTGCCCTAACCAAGACCTTAACTGTCCTACGATCAACTGAATTGCGAGGCTCGCCGGCCCAAGCCCTGGCTGTGACCATAGATGCCCATTACGAATCGGTGCAATATGCAGCTGAGTTAGGGCGCAACGGGGGGACCAGGCAGCAACGGGTGGGAGAAAGCCCCGAAAACTCAGTAAGGCGGAGAAAAGCGCGCTGAAACAGGGGAAGTTGGCGTTCATGGAGGATTGGCGGTATGGGGGACCGGGGGAATGAAGGATAATTGGTTTAAAATATTAATTATACTACTATCAATGTCAGCATTATATCTGTGGTATTCTGATATCAAAAGCCGTAAGGAATTATCTTTTGACCACAGATTTGGTTTCTACGTAATATCAAATTCAATTCCCATAATTTTTGATAAAGCGACAGGTAATTTTTCTGCCTATTTGGGAGGGCAGTGGCGTTTTGTTAGGAGTCCATATGACCTAATCCATGGTCAATTATTGGAAAGAGTACAACAAGGGGGGCAGAAAACATACAATGCACCGGATACAGGTAATGAAATAGCTCCAAGAACTGGCCTACCACCGTGGTTTGTGCTTGATGATCAGAAAACAAAATAGTGCTCTGATTTAATCGATATATTTAACTTTCCAATTAGGGGGAAGAAATGGATTTTTCTAAGCTAGTTGAATTAGCAATTAGTTTTTTGGCAGGTGGCACCATTGGTTGCATAATTGGTATTAAAATTGAAAAATCAAAGTCAAGTGTAAATCAAAAAAATTCAATAATTATTAAGGGGACTCAATCCGGTAGAGATACTAAACAAACTAGGTAATCAAAATGCGTAGAAATTCAGTTGACCAGAGCAACTCAGTTGTTTCGGATAATGCCTACCAAGCAGGCAGAGACAACAATATTACTATTAATAATTATGGAGAAGGAGAAAATATCCTTAGTAACTTAAGGATTAAAATGATTAAATTGGAGGAAGAGTTGAAAAGAGATGCGCAATTAAATCAAATAAAAATGGAACTGGAAGGACATGCTGATCCAGAAGACAGGTTCGCAGGGAAATCCTTAGAAGAAAAGCTAATAGAGAGTGGGCGTGAAGCTGAAATTGATCGTGCATTGCGACTAAAAGAAATATTCGCAAAAAAGCTAGGTCAATTCCAATTTTCAAAGTCAGCGCAAGAAATATTTGGAAGCTTACTTGCACTAACAGAACAACGCTTTAATAATTTAGTTCGTCCTAAAATTGATGATGGTTTATCAAAACATGAAATTGATTCTTTGTGGCATAAAGAAATAGTTGAAGGCATGGGGACTATTACAGACATCGGTCCATTGAATTTAAATGCTTCTCATCTTGGCGGCATGGTGTATTATTTAACCGGTAATTGCTGGATTAAATGGAGTTGACCTTTGTTAGTCTATCATGAGGCTTATGACATTTATCACTGCATTTTCAGGATGCTTGTGATTCTTGAGAGAAATAATACAAAATCATTACCCATAATACATATTAGAATAGTTGATTTCTTGTTATTATTCCCACAATTGATAGAAAGAGTAAGATTGCCAAGGGAAAATTTTAAATATAAAAAGTTGGCCAAGCTAATTCCTTCAAAATATAATAATGTTAGTAATCATTTCTTGTTATTTAATGATATTGAATACACACAAAAATGCGCCATTAATGCAATGGTGGCATTAAACCTAATCGATAAAGAACAATATAAAAACGGTATGGTTTTAAGGTCTAGAATAGATTTACTAGAAGAGCTACAAGGAGCAGTTAATAATAAGGGCGAAAGTCTAAGTGAAATTGAATTATTTATAGTGACAGACCTAATGCAGCTAGATACTAATGGAGTTGGCGGCATTAAAGAGCGCACTTCTCTGGGGGAACATAAATATGACATTTCATAGCCCAACATTAATAATTCACAAGCAAGTAGTCTATTATGCCGGAAGAGTAGTATTTGAAGCCCTATACCGTGAAGGTGTAAACATTATCCACGGAGATAATGCCTCGGGTAAAACAACAGTAATTCAACTTTTATTGCATGGTCTTGGATATGAAGTTGTAAATTGGAAAGAAGAGGCTAGGGCTTGCGATTTTGTTCTATTGGAAATATCTATAAATAATGAGAAAGTGACGTTGAAGAGAGAGATCGGACAAGCTAGAGCCCCAATGCAAATATATTGGGGATCAATTGAGGAAGCACATCAATCTTCCACTACAGGCTGGCAACTTTATCAATATAATTTGAGCCAAAAGAAAGATAGCTTTTCTCAAGTTATTTTTAAAAGCCTCAATATGCCTGAAATCAGAGGGGATAAATCTAATAATATTACGATGCATCAATTGCTTCGAATAATAGCGAAAGACCAGCTGACCCAGGTCAATAGGATTTTTTCTTTTGAAAGGTTCGATTCAGCACAGGATAGAGAAATTATTGGTGAATTATTGCTTGGCGCATATGACGATGAACTATACGAATTATTGTTAATAATCGGAGAGAAAAGAAAAGAATTTGACAACACAAAGCAGCAACTTCGAGCCGCGCGGGAAATCCTTAAGCGATCTGAGTACCCGATAGAATTAGCAGAAATACAGACTCAGCTTCAATCATTAAGAGAAAAAAGAAAAGATCTTTTGGATAAGATTAATAAAATTCGGGAAGATGAAAGTGATAGAAAAGCTGATGAGCGATTAAGAAATCATAAAAACCAACTTGAGTCAATGTACTCAAAACTTCGCGAAAAGTACGATAAGTATAAAAATCAACGCGATCAATTAGTGCTGGATATCGAGGATTCTAAGCTATTTATTTTGGAGATTGAGAAAAGACTGACTTCATTAAATGAATCTTTGCTGACCCGAAAATGTTTGTCAGGGTTTGTAATAAATATTTGCCCATGTTGTCTCTCGGAAATTGAGCCAGTCAATGATAGTAATACTTGTCCCCTGTGTCATGGAACCATTTCTGGGGAAAGCTCTGCTGTATTAAGGAAACGACATGAATTAACTCAACAACTTAAAGAATCTAGGAAACTCCAAGAAGAAAGACTGGATGAACTTTCTAGTGTCGATAATAGGCTACCATCGCTTTCAAGTGAACTAAAAACTATTCAGCAGGATTTAATGCAAGCCTTTTTAAGTATTAACGTTGGAGTAAATGTTGAAATTGATGAATTACAAAGGGGCATTGGTTCTATAGATAATGAAGTAGAAACATTGCACAAAGCGGCGAGACTATCCAGCGTTATAAATGATTTAAACTCTGAAAGTGCAAGGTTAGGTAGGTTCTTAAGCGAGGCTTCAGATAAGGTCAATCTACTAAATGATAAAAAAGAAAGCAGAGTTAAAAGCGCACATAAGTTACTTGGGAATATAATCGGTTCAATGGTTAGAGCTGATATTAATCGTGAAGATGACTTCTCATTTTTCGAATCTGTAGATATCGATTTCAAGAATGATAGAATACTACTAAATGGTAGAGACAACTATGCCGCAAGCAGCCTTGCCTTTTTATCAACAGCGTTTCATGTGGCATTTGTACAGGCATCTAGGCTTGATGCGAATATGAATTATCCTAGATTATCAATTATCGATAGTATTGAAGATAAAGGGATGGATCTAGAAAGAAAGCACAATTTACAGAGAATTATTGCGAAAATGTTTGACGATAGCGACGTTAAATTTCAAGTAATTTTTACAACTACGGATCTATGCAGCGATTTGAAAGATAGTGGTCTCACTGTTGGTCCTCATTACAATGTTGATAATAAAACACTTAGATTATAATGAATTATGACAGTTAAAACCTGGCAGGCAAAGATCATTGGTGACCTCCTCAAGCCTATTGCTGTATTAATCTAGGCATCCCCGACGACGGCGCGAAGCGCTGCAGATCGAGGTGTGTCTTTTAAGCGAGGCGCACCCCAGCCCAGGCAGAAGCGCCTTGAATAAGACCTTGGCATGTCCCGCTAGCCCAGGCCAGCAGGTCTTGCGCCTGCGGCCAGCGGCCCAGACAAGTTGACGTTGCATCAACACATCACCTAGGTTAGACTGTATGTCGTCGGATGGGATGACCATCGAGCAGGCGAAAAGGCTTTTACGTGAGATAGCCAAAAGCCGCTGGGTGAGGGTGACGGAACACTGCGGCCAGCGGATGCGCGAGCGCAACGTCACCATTGAGGACATGCTCCAGGCTTTGCTTTGGGGCGAGGTGCGCGAGTTGGAGCGGAGCCCGGGGCGAGAAAATTGGACCTGCACGGTGAGCGGCTTCGACCTGGAGGAAGAGCCGCTGGTGGTGAAGGTAGCGATTTTAGAGGCTGATTTCGCCTTACTCTGCATAACCGTGCACGGCTGATGGGAGGCAAGAGCATGCGGTGCCCTGATTGCGGCAGGGAAATGACCCGCCGGCTGGGTGAGCACCTTTACATCGAGTCGGGCTTGGACAACGTGCGCCTAAGCGACGTTGAATTGTGGAGCTGCGAATGCGGAGCGACGGCGGTTGGCATTCCGGCGGTGCCGGAGTTGCACACGATGATAGGCCAGCACCTGCTGCGCAAGCCGGCCTTGCTGAGCGGGGCTGAAATTCGTTTCCTGCGCAAGAATATGGGCTATTCATCCAAGGGATTCGCCGAGTTGCTGGGCATTGACAAGGCCACGGTTTCCCGCTGGGAGAACGACAAGCAGGCCCCGGACCGGCCCACGGATCGGCTGATTCGGCTGGTCTATGCCTCCAACAAGGGGATTGCGTTGCATCACTTGCTGGAGCATTTTCCCGGGATCAGCGGCGACCAGGCCGCTTCACCGGAATTTTGCCTGCCCCGCTCGGCCTGGAGCTATGGCGCGAACGAGGCCCAGACCTGTTCGGGTTAGGCCCCGCCTCCCAGGTTTTGTGATTCCCGCTTGACCCACCCCAACCGCTTGCGGTATTAGTCTAGCCATCCCCGACGGCGGCGCGAAGCGCTGTGGCTCGGGGTGCGCCTTTTAAGCTAGGCGCGCCCCCAGCCCAGGCGGAAGCGCCTTGGATCAACAAGTTAGGCCAGATGGCCTGACCATTCCAGATTGGCTTTTGAGCCCGGAGCACGCGGCCCAGATGGGCGGCGCGCTCTGGGTTTTTTTGTGGCTATGGCGGGAGGGCGCGGCCGGGGACAGCCCGTTTGTGCGGGATGTGAGGGGCGGCGCGGTGGTGGAGGTGGAGGAGATCAGCGCGGCCCTGGGTCTGCCCAAGCGCTCGGTTGAACGACACCTGGCCACCCTGCGGGAAGCTGGCTATCTCCAGACCTTCAAAGAGCGCTATGGGTTCACGGCCCTGGTTAGCCTGTGGGACTCGGCAAGATCAGTCCCGCCAAATCTGGCGGAACTGAACCAATCCAGTCCCGCCAAAAATGGCGGGACTGAACCAATTTTGCATCCAGAACCGCCAAAAATGGCGGGACTGGAGCCCACTAGTCCCGCCAAAAATGGCGGAACTGGCAACCCCCCTGGACCCCCCTTAAAGGAACAAGAGTTATTATTAAATAATCTTGTCTCGGAAGGCTCTTCTGTTCCCGATCCCGGGTTTTTATTACGTACCAGCAGCAGCAAGAAAAAAGCAAGCGTCGTGCCAATCCGGCCGGGGGTGGAAGGCGAGCCCCCGCCTTCCGGTCCAGGGATTGCTGCTGCTGTTGCTGCTGGTCCCAGCCCGCGCCGCCTGCGGCATGAGCAGGCCATCCTGCACCACCTGGGCCGGATCGAGGCCTGGGAGCGTCCCGAGCTGACGGCCACCTTGAGCGATGCACTGATGGCGGTGCCCCTGGAGCACCTGGCCGAGGTGTTCGAGCTGTGCTGGCGCAAGCACCGGTTGCGGAACAAGGCGCTAGAAAATCCGGCTGGCTGGTGGGCCATGATGCTGCGGCAGACGGCGGAAGTGGTGGCAAAAGCCGTGGCGCAGAGCAGCGGCTTTAGCTAAGGCAGCGGAATCAGAGCGGTTCAAAGGCTCTAAAAGTTTAACAAAACTTAACAATTACGGGGGGTGTTGGAAGGAGAACCGATGGGCAAGAAGGGCCATTACGTGGGGACCGTGGCCATGGCCGAGGTTCTGGGATGCACCCCCAAGACGGTCAGGGGCTATTGCGAAGATGGGCTTTTCCCTGGAGCTAGACGATTGCCGGGCAACAGGTCGGACTGGCGCATACCGAGAAAGTTTTTTTTGGATGCACAGCGGGGGGCACCTATACCGCAACCCCATATCCAGTCGAACGATCCAGGACAAAACGGGTAACACGGGTAACTCAAGTAACACGGATAACTCGAAACCCCACCCCATTGACCGGGCGGAAGGCTTAGCGGTAGCCCTTGGATCACTAAGGCCACGAGGCCGCGAACGGGAGTGAACCATGGCGGGCCGGAAACAGGAAAGCGCGGAGCTGAAGCTGTCGCCAGTCGAGGCGCGGTTTCTGCGTGCCTACCTGGATCATGGCAACGCCAGCCGGGCTGCGGAAGAGGCGGGCTGCAAGTGCAATACGCCGGAAGCCTTCCGGGTGCGGGGCTCCCAGATGCTCAAGCGGCTGAATGTGCCCCTCCAGGACCTGATGGCCGACGCCGGCCTGACCTCGGTGGACATCATCCGCACGATCTCCCAAGGCATCAAGGCCCAAAACGAGCAGGTGGCCTTCGACAATGACGGCGGAAAGCATGTCTACTTCGTCCCGGACTGGCAGGCCCGGGCGCGTTTCGTGGACATGGCGATTCGCTTGAAAGGCGGCTATCCCAAGAGCCAGATGCAGCTTCCGTTCGCGATCGACGAGAACGGCAAGCTGGTCATCACGGCGGAATTCGAGGCCACGGCCCCCCTGGACAGCGGGGAGGCGGCATGAAGCGGCTGCCGGCCATCGTGCGCATGAAGCCGCCCCTGCACCCGGGGCAGGTGGAATTCATGGGCCTGTGCCGGGAGTATCGCTTCGCCCTGGCCACCTGCGGCCGGCGCTTCGGCAAGACGCTGTACCTGCACCAGGACGCCTTTCGCACGGCGGTTAACCACGCCGGGGCCAAGGTCTGGTGGGTGGACCCGATCCACTACATGGCCAAGCGGGCTTTTCGCATGATGAAAAAGCCGGTGCTGGGTTGCCGCCTGGCCGAGCCGGACGGGGTGCTGACCAGCGAATTGCGAATCGAGTTGATCAACGGGAGCGTGATCGAGTTCCACAGCGCCGAGCGCGGGGACCGGATGCGGGGCGAGGGCGTCCACCGGGTGCTGATGAACGAGGCCAGCCTGATCAAGAAGGCGGTGTGGGAAGAGATTCTGTACCCCATGCTGACCGACACCCAAGGCAGCGCGGCCTTCGCCCTGACGCCCAAGGGCACCGGCCATTGGACCTACAAGCTTTTTCTGCGCGGCCAATCCAGCAAACCCGAGGACCTGGACTACGGCAGCCTGCAACTGCCCACCACGGCCAATCCCCTGATCGCGGCTAAGTACGTCGAGGCGGCGCGGCTCGACCTGCCGGGCGACACCTTCCGCCAGGAGTACCTGGCCGAGTTCCTGGACGATGGCGCGGGGGTGTTCCGCAACATCCGGGCTTGCATCGCGGGCGAGCTGGACGGCCCCCGCGACCTGCCGTTGCTCGGTCCCTACGTGGGCGGGTTGGACCTGGCCAAGCACCAGGATTACACGGTGCTGTCGATCCTGGACCGGCGGGGGCATCTCTGCTGGCACGAGCGCTTCCAGCGTCTGGACTGGCCTACGGCCAAGGCGCGGATCATCGAGGCGGCGCGCCGCTACAAGGCGCGGCTGGTGGTGGACCGCTCGGGGGTGGGCGACGTGGTGGTGGACGATCTGCGGGCGGCCGGGGTCGAGGTTTCGGAATTCGTGTTTGGCAACGCCAGCAAACAAGAGCTGGTGCAGGGCCTGATGGTGGCGCTGGAGCAAAACCTGATCTCCTACCCCGACCTGCCGACGCTGATAACCGAGCTGAGCATTTTCGAGTACCAGCGGCTGCCCTCGGGCAAGGTGCGCTACCAGGCCCCGGAGGACGCGCACGATGACGAGGTGATGGCCCTGGCCCTGGCCACGCTGGGCTATCGGGACAGCCTGCGCGGGACCCGGACGGATGGGCTCTTGGGCCAGACCAGCGTGGATGAACTGATAGCGAGGGCGGCATGAAGCGCGAGATTACACCGGGAGCGGGCGAGGACCGGCAAAAGCACACCCCCACCCGACCCGATTTGGCCGGCGGGGGCCACCCCGTCTGGAGCTTGAAGCGTCATGGGGCCGACCATCCCCACCCGGCCACGCTGAACCTGGAGGGCCGGGAAATCGCCCTGGCCCGGGTCTGGGCGGGGCTGGTCTGGCCCGAGGAAGCGGCCGGGCACCTGCTGGTGGCGGGCCAGGCCCAGGCTGGCGGCCATGCCTACCTGGTGCACGAGGTGCGGGCCGCGTCCTGGCCGGAGCTGGTGCGCAAGGCGGCCGAGGCCCGGCGGGCGCTGGGGGTGAGCCAATACCTGGACCAGGGCGGGGAGCTGGCCAAGGCCTACCGGGACCGGGGCAACCGCCTGGCGCGGGAGGAAGCCCTGACCGAGCTGGAGCCCTGGGGCGAGCGCCACGCGCTGTGCTTCACGGACGCGCCCCACCAGGCCACGCCGCGCTTCCTGGCGGGGCTGGCCCAGGATTGGCTTTCGCGCAAGCGCCTGACCATCCTGCCGGAGCTGTCGCTGACCATCGCGGAGCTGAAGCAGGCCCAGGGCCTGGGGCCGGGGGAAGTGGCGGAGCGCCTGGCCGAGCTGCCAGCCCTGCGGGCGGTGCTGATGATCCTGGCCGGGTTCGACGCCTGGAGCCTGGCCCAGACAGACAGCGGGCAAAAGTTGAGCCTTGAACCCATGGACGCGGTGGCGGGGTTCTGATGGCCAAGGCAGCCAAGATCAAGCCGGAAGTGAAGACCAAGGTGCAGGCCTACCTGCTGGGCGAGTTGGCCGAGGCCAAGCGCTTCGACCAGAGCCGGGCCAAGGATCGCGAATACGCGGACCAGCTCTTGCGCGGCCAGCGCTTGGGCGAGGTGCCCAAGGGCGACCCCCAGGTGGTGAGCACCGACGCGGCCGACGCGATCGAGAGCGTGTTGCCGGACATTTTGGAGATTTTCAACGGCGGCGATGACCCGGTGACCATCAAGCCCCGCACGGTCAAGAGCCGGGACGCGGCCCGGCGCATGGCCGAGCTGATCCGCTACCAGCTCGCCCACCAGCTACCGTGGTTCAAGGTGCAATACACCTGGTGCAAGGACGCCCTGGCCTATCGCAACGGCTATTTGCAGTGGGGCTGGGAGTTCCGCTATCGCTGGCGGGAAAGCGAGTTCGAGCGGCTGCAAGCCAAGGACCTGGACGAGATTTTGTGGGACGGGGGCGAGGTTTTGGAGCAAGGCCAGCCCTGGGCCTGGAACGGGCGGCAGGTGGGCTGGCTGGGCTGCCGGGTGCGGGAACGGGTGATCATCAAGAACCAGCCCCTGGTCAAGCCGCTCCCGCCGGGCGCTTTCCTGATGAGCCCCGGGGCCAGCGATATCGAAGACGCGCCCTTCGCGGCGGTGCGGGATTACCCGGCTTTCCATCGGGTCAAGCAGGAAGCGGCCTCGATGGGCTACGACCTGGAGGGGGTCAGCCCGGGGGCGATCGCCAGCGACGACGAGACCACGGCGCGGCTGGCCGAGCGGGGGCGCGAGGACGGGCTTGGCGCGAGCGGCGATGATCCCGAGCGGGGCCGGGTCGAGCGTTACGTCTGCTGGTTCCATTGGGACCTGGCAGGGGACGGCGAACTGGAGCCGGCCATGGCCACGCTCATCAATGACAAGCTGGTGAGCCTCGGCCCCAACCCCTACCAGGCCACCCCGGTCATAAGCATCAGCCCGATCCTGGACACCCACCAGCACGAGGGCGTGAGCCTGATCGACAAGGTGAAGGAGTTCCAGCACATCAAGACGGCGCTGTATCGCGCGGTGATCAAGATGATCCGCTTCGCCACCGGGCCGCAGAACCTGGTGGAGCGCGACGCGGGCGTGGATCTCAACAGCCTGTTGCGCGGCCAGCCCTTTAGCGTGGTGCATGTCAACGCCGGCAAGCTGGGGGCGGTCAAGCCCCTGGAGCGGCCGGGCATGCCGGCCGAGGTGCGGTGGTTCGCGGAATGGATCGAGGCCCTGAAGGAGCAACGGGTGGGGGTGACCCGGCTGAACCAGGGCCTGGAGGGCAAGAGCATCAACGACACCGCGCGGGGCATGCTCTCGCTGATGGCCAAGGCCGACAAGCGGATTCGGCTGATCGCGCGGCTGTTCGCGGAAATGGGCTACAAACCGCTGTTTCGCGCCCTGATCAAGCTGAACCAGGAATTCATCGACCGCGACCTGGTGGTGGCCCTGACGGCGGAGGCGGAAGAGGACACGGTTTTCAACCCGGACGAGCTGGGCGGGGACTTCGACCTGGTGGTGAACGTGGGCCTGGGCAACAGCGACAAGGCCCTGACCGTACAGCAGGGGCAGCAGCTCCTGGGCATCCTGGGCGAGCTTGGCCAGACCCCGGGCGGGGCGGCGATGGTGACGCCCCAGAACATCTACCAACTGATCAAGACCATCATCGACGCCATGGGCTGGCAATCGGCCCTGATCATCACCGACCCGGACCAGGGAGGCGAAGCCAATGGACGCGGCGGAATTCAGCCGGCAGCGGGAGGAATTGCAATCCCTGGTGGCGCGGGGTCAGCGGGCGGCGGCCTTCCTGGACAGCCCGGGGGCGCGGGAGTTCCTGGAGCCCTACCCCCTGGCGCGCCGCCTGGAGCTGTTGGAGCGGTTCAAGGCGCTGGCGTCGCTTGAGCCGGAGCGGTTCAGCTTCGCGGCCCTGGCCATCAAGGCGGGCCTGGAGGAAGCGGACAACCTGGTGAACCACCTGCGCGGCATTGTCCAGGCCGGCCAGACGGCGGCCTATGAGCTAAGCCAGCTCCTGGCGGTGGCCGAGGAAGACCAAGACGGGCGGGGATAAACCCCGCCCCTACGAAAGCCAAGCAAACAAGCGGGCGCAGCGAGGCCCGACGCCTCCTGCCCATTCAACCCCAAGCAAGGGAGAACCCCATGAGCTTCCCCGCGACCAACCCGACCCCGGACGCCCCGGCCAACCCGACCCCGGGAGCCGAGAGTTCGGACTTCGGGAGTCGGCCCAACATCGACCATAACACCATGGTCTACGTGCCCCACCCCGGACTCGACGACGGCGACGAGCAACCGGGCGGGCCGGAACCCCAACCCCAGGCCGCGCCCCGCCGCGCGCCGGAGCGGGCGACCGCCAACCGGCAAGGCGAGGGCGGCCAGGAGCAAACCCAACCCCAGCCCTCGGGCGATGGCGACCAGGCCCAGCCCTTCAAGGTGATCAAGTACAAGGGCCGGGAAGTCGCCATCGACTCCGAGGACAAGTATCACGAGTTGGCCAGCCAGGGCCTTGACTACACGGTCAAGACCCAGATGCTCGCGCCCTATCTGAGCGACCTGAAGGCCCTGGCCCGGCTGCGCTCCACGCCCGAGGGCGCGGCGCGGCTGGAAGCCATCCTGCGGGGCGAGGAACCGGGGGCCATCCCCGGCGGCCAGGCGGGCGGCGCGGGCCGGCTGCCGGGCCAGGGCGGCGGCCAGCCGGCCCCGGCCAAGCTGCCGGAAATCTACGTGCGCGACGCCATGGGCAACGTGGTCTATGGCGACGACGGCCAGCCGGTCAAGGCCGATCCGACCTTTGTCCACGCGGTGCGGGACATGCTCCAGGCCATGGGCTATGACCAGCCGGGCCAGGAGGGGCAGGGCAGGGGCCAGGCCCCGGGCATCCCGCCGGAGTTGGCCCCGCTGGTGACGGAGCGGCAGGTGGCGCGGGTCGAGGCCTACGTGAAGCAGAGCTTCAACCGCGACGACTTCCGCAGCGCGATCCCGGCCATCCAGGAAACCATGCTGGCCAGGGGCATCGTCCCGGGCGACCCCCGGGACAATCCCGACACCTGGTTGAACATCTACACCCACCTGGCCCTGACCGGCGGCATCCCGGCCCCGGCCGGGGGCCAGGCCAGCGGCGGCGCGGGCGATCCCCCGCCCAGCGTCCGCCGGCCCAACAAGAGCGCGGCCAAGGAGGCGGGGCAGGTCCCCGCCCACCAGATGAACCAACCGCCGGGCCACGATCTGGACAAGGCCATTGCCAGGGCCAAGGAGCACGGGCGCTCCAGCGACTGGCAGGAAGTGGTGGGCCTGGTCGTGGACCACCCGGCGCTACACATGGAGTAAAGACCCATGGCGGTCATGCAGAGCTATCAGGTGAACACCAACGCCGAGGACCTCTCGGCGATCATCACCAACATCACCCCCAAGAAGACTCCGCTGTTGACGGCCTTGCAGAGCACCAAGGCCCACAACCGGATTCACGAGGTGCAGCAGGACAGCCTGGACGTGCCGGTGGCCAACACCAACGCCTGGTTGGAGGGGCAGGACTTCGTGAGCGAGGACCAGGGCGTGCCGGGCCGGGTGCCCACCTATCCCCAGATTTTCCGCCGGCACCCGCATGTCAGCGGCACCCAGATGGCGATCAAGACGGTGGGCATCAAGGACATGTACGCCTACCAGGTGACCAAGAAGCTCAAGGAGATCGCCCTGGAGATCGAGTTCGCGGCGGTCCAGGGCGCGGGCGGGATCGGCGACGCGAACACCGCGCGCTACATGACCGGGGCCTTGACCTGGATCAGCTCCAATGCCCTGGCCGGCGCGGACCCCGAGGGCGACCCGCTGACCGAGGACATGTTCAACGACCTGATGCAGGCGGCCTGGGAGAAGGGCGGCGAGCCGGACCATGTCTACTGCAACGGCGCGCTCAAGCGCCAGATCAGCAGCTTCACCGCCGGCACCACCAAGACCATCGCGGCCGGGGACAAGAAGGCGGTGGCGGTGGTGGACATCTACGAGGGCGACTTTGGCATCCAGCGCGTGGTGGCGCACCGCTACGTGCCGGCCAAGGTCTTCATGGCCCTGGAGCATGACCTGTGGGCCTTCGCCTGGCTGCGCAAGACCCAGCACGAGCCGCTGCCCAAGACCGGCGACGCGGTGAAGGGCATGATCCTGGCCGAGGTCGCCTTGGAGTGCCGCGAGGAAAAGGGCAACGCCAAGTACACCAACGTCAAGCGCGGTTAGAGAGAAAGGGGCATCGAACCATGGAGCGCATGGACTTCAGCGGCGAGCTGGTCTTTCACGACGAGGAAACCTTGGTCCACCGCAAGGGGGAGGGGGTGATCATCACCCACGTGGAAGATATCGAGCCGATCATCGCGGAAACCCAGCTCCGGGCCAAGGACGCGGGCGACGGCTTCAGCAAGGGCCGCACCATGCGCTACCTGGGCTCGGTGCCCCTTTCCACCCTGTTGGCCCGGCCGGAGCTGGCCGACCCCAACGAGCTGAAGAAGTACCTGCGGACCCACCCCCGGCTGCGGTCCGCCAGCCCGCACAGCTTCTAGGGGGCGGCCATGACCGGGATGGAATTGGCCAACGCGGCGGCCTCGGACCTGCGGGACCGGGCGCACACCCAATACCCGCTAAGCGAGAAGCTGGCGTATCTCAAGCGGGCGGCGCGGCTTTTGACCAACGAGCTGGCGGCCATGGGCCACCCCCTGGCCAGCAAGATCGTGGAGAGCGGGAGCGCGGAATGGCCGGCCACGGTCACTCCGGGGCAATCGGGCATCGCCTTGCCGCTGGATTACCTGCGCACGGTGAGCCTGTGGGTCAAGGGCCGGGAGTCGGAAGGCGCGCTGGGCCTGATCGCCACGGCCCAGCTCTTGAGCCTGACCGGCGCCACCCCGGCGGGCTATTACCTGCTGGGCGGGGCGGTGGGGGCCTCGACCCTGCACCTGGCCCCGGCGCCGGTGGAAGCCCTGACCCTGGTGCTGCACTACGCGGCTTTGCCGGCCTGGTGTCGGTTGCCGGAGCCGGCCAACGAAACCGAGGCGGGCGAGCAACTGAGCCAGGAGGTCCCCTACTCGCAAATCTTCGGCGAGGCCATGCGGCAGTTTGTCAGCCTGTCCTGCGCCAACCGCAACGAGTACGACACCACGGTGGAGCAAGGTCTGTGGAAGCTCTGCCGGGACCAGGCCCACCAGCTCGCGGCCCAGGACAACCTGCAAGCCTGGGACATGGGCGCGGCCTCGCTGGGCGTCGATTCGGGCTGGGGCGGGCGCTGATGCGCGCGAGAAGTAAGCAGCGGGTGGTGAAGGTGGTGAACTTCCTGCCGGCGGGCGGCATCTGCACCACGGTCAAGCCCTGGCTCTTGCCGGCCAACAAGCTGGAGCGGGCCTTGAACGTGATGCTGATCGCCAGCCTGGCCAGCGAGAACCGCCTGACCCTGCGGGCGCGCACCCGGCCCGGGACGCGGCGAATCTCGGCCGCGCCCCTGCCGGGTGGCGAGCAAATCCGCGCCCACCTGCGCCTGCTGGACACTGACTATTTGGCCAGCGACGCCGCCCTGTACCGCCTGGACGCGGCCGGCCAGCCGGTGCTGGTGGGCGCGGTGGCCGAGGCTCCAGGCCTGGTGGCCTATCGCGGCTATGGCCTGGTGCTGGACGGCGGCCACCTGAAGAGCGTGGACCCGGCGGAAGAGCATGCCTTTGGCACGGTCTGGGACAGCGGCGGGCTGATGCACGGCACTCTCGACCAGACCCCGGCCGGGTCCACCAGCCTGCACGCGGGCGGGATCACCCGGGCCGGGGTCAAGCTGACCCTGCCGAGCTGGGGCCCGGGGGAAATCGCCCTGGACAGCATCAAGGCGGTTTTGACCAAGCTGGGCGCGCCCACCGGGAACCTGAAGGCCACCTTCTACGACGCAACCGGCAGTCAGCTCCTGGCCACCAGCGCGGTCCTGGACGTGGCCGAGCTGCCAACCGAGACGGCGGCCAGCCTGCACCAGACCTTGAGTTTCGCCAGCGGCGCGCCCACCAGCGCGGGGCAGACCATCATCGCGGCGGTGGAATACAGCGGCGGGGACGCCGGCAACTGCGTGCGCCTGCACCACGCGGCCAGCGACGGGAACGGCCGCCTGGTGACCCACGCCGGGAGCTGGTCCACGCCCGACGCCAGCAAGGAACCCCTGCTGGCCCTGGGGCCGGGGATCGCGCCCAAGGCCCGGGTGGGCGCGGTCAAGGCCGAACGCCTGTTCCTGGGCGGAGGCGGCGACACGGCCGAGGAAAAGAGCCGGCTGCACTACTGCCAGGCCCTGGACTTGTACAACTGGGGCGGCCAGCTCTACCAGGGCGGCGCGGCGGGCTGGGTGGGCGTGGCGCGCCACGACGGCGGCGGCATCAACGGCATCGCCCGCTATTTTGAAGACCTCTACGTCAGCAAGACCGGCGGGGGCGAGCAAAGCCTGCACGTGGTGACCGGGACGATTCCGGGCCTGTCCAGCGAGGGCGGGGACATGAAGGTGTCGCCGGTCTTTCACCACGAGGGCGCGGTGAGCGGCCGGACCCTGGTGGAGGTGGGCAACAACCTGCTGTTTCTCTCGGCGGACGCGGTGCTGGCGGTGGAGGCCATCCCCGGCGGCGGCTTCGGCAACCTGCGCAAGTTCCCCCAATCGCGCGACGTGGCCAACCTGATCTCCGGCCAGGCCGACGCCGGGGCTTTCGCGGTCTACGACCGGGCGCGTGATCAATACTGGCTGCAACTGGCCGGCCAGGATCAGACCCTGGTCTATCACGACCTGGCCAAGGCCTGGACTGCCTACCAGTGGGCGGGGTTCGCGCCCACCTGCTTCAACCACCAGGACGGGCAGACCTTCATCGGCGCGGGCGGCCAGCTCTATGTGATGGACGACGCGGTTTCCAGCCATGACGGCTACCGCGACGGGGCGGACACTGGCCAGGCCTTCGCCTCCGAGGTTTGGGGGCCGATGCTGGACCTGGGCGCGGGCTGGCTGGACAAGGAATTCAAGCTGCTGGCCTACGAGATTTCGGCCCGCCTGGGGGCCAGCGGCCAGGTGGCCTTCATGCTGCGGGGCGACTCCGGCCACCTGACCGCCCTGGACCTGCTGCACGCCTTTTTGCTGCCGCTGGACCCGGACGTGGTGGTGGGCGAGCTGGACGGGCTCAGCGTGGGCGAGGGCGTTTACCCGGTGGGCGGCCAGGCCGACCTGCTGGCCGGGCATCCGCTGAACTTCAACGCCAACGCCTGCCAGGTGCGCCTGACCCTGAATCCCGGCGGCGCGCCGGTCCACCTGGGGCCGGTGAACCTGACCCTGGCTATCCTGGGAAGGAGCTAGCATGGCCGGCACTTTCAACGACCAAACCAGCCTGCGGGCGGCGCTCTATGTCCTGCTGGCCAATGACGGGGAGCTTTTCAACCGGATCATGGAGGCCGAGGTCCTGGCCAGCGAATGGCTGGGGACCTCCTGGACGCCGGCCTATGTGAGCCCCGCCAGCTTCAGCCTGCCGGTGGACCTGGCCGAGGCCTACGCCCCGGGCCGGGCGGTGCGCCTGCACCTGGCCACGGGGCACGTGGTGGCTTACGTGGCCTCGGCCGACTATGACCCGGAAACCGGGCTGACCACGGTGGTGCTGGATCGCCAGTGCCTGGACGCCAGCCTGGACGTGGCCCGGCTGGGGGTGCTGAGCCCGGGCGGGGCGGCCCCGGCCGATCTGGCCAGCAAGGCCTGGTCCCTGGCCCAGCCCCGGCAACTGCCGGGCCTGCTGGAGGATGAACAGGCCCCGGCCGAGGATGACACCAGCCTGGGCGCGGCGCGCTTCCCGGCCGGGGGCGCGGTGGCCTGGGGCCACTTCGCGGCCTGGCTGGAAGGCATGGCCTGGCGGGTGCGGCTCGATTGCATGATGAGCACGGGTGAGGCGGAAAGCCTGGCCCTGGAGGTCTGGTACCAGGTCTTTGGCCCGGAGGCGGACGTGAACCCGGTCAAGGATCGCTGGCAGGCCAGCACCACCTACAACCTGGGCGATTCGCGCATACCAACCACCCCGAATGGCAAGCACTATCTCATGTCGTCTGGCTCCGGCGGGTGGTCGGTGGACCAGTGCGGCGGGGGCGCGGCCTTGAGCGGAGGCGACAACGCCAGCTATCCCAAGGCCTATGCCTTTGACGACAACACCGGCACTGGCTGGATCAGCTCCCAGCAAGGCGCGGGCGTGTCCGGGGCGGCCTGGATCGGCTACCAGTTCGCCAGCGCCAAGAACATCCGGCGGGTCGCCCTGCGCTCGACCGGCGACGCGCGGCACTACGTCAGCTCGGCCAAGGTGCAATGCGCCGATGACCCGGCCGGCCCCTGGACGGACGTGGCCACCATCTCCCTGGCGGCCAGCGAGGGCGGCCCGCAATCCTTCGACCTGGCCGACGGCGGCAGCCACACCTGCTGGCGGCTGCTGGCCCACGCCAACACCACCCAATACGGCTGGTACGTCTACGAGCTGGAAATGATGGCCCCGCTTTCCACCAGCGGGACCAGTGGCGCGGCCGAACCGACCTGGCCGACCACCATCGGCGCGACGGTGGTCGATGGGACCGTGACCTGGACTTGCGCCGGAGCGGGCATGTCCCGCCTGGCCCATGGCCTCACCCCGCCCAACGCGGCCCGGGTTTGCTTCGCGGTGGACAGCGCCAGCCTGCAACTGCCGGCCGGCGCGGCGGCGGCCGGGGACCGGGTTCACTTCGCGCTGGTCAGGGCCGCTGACGCGCACTCCGGGGACCTGATCGTCAATGAACTGTGGATCGCTCCGGAAGCGGAGGCCTAGGCCATGCTGGGTATTCAGACTCTACCGGGGCGGGTGGTCGAAGAAGGTGTAACGGCACTGAGCTGGAGCGGCGGTCAAGCGACGATCATGCTGGCCCAGCCGGTGAACCCGGCCCGCCATATGTGCCGAATCCTGCACATGGGCGATGACCTGACTCCGGCTTCGTTCATCTATTGGGTGCTCCAGGTTGACCGCATTGTCATCTATTCCCCCTCCGGGGCGGCGGGCTACGTGAAAACGGTTGCCTGGCAGGTCCGGCGAGTTCCCAGCGGGCGGGTTGAGCGGGGCATCAGCCCCATGACCATCGGCGCGGCCGGGACCACGGTGGACATTGCCCTGGCCAACCCCATCAACGCCAAAACCGAGCTCAATCTTTGCGCGGCCGGAAGATTCATCGCGTTCTACCCCACCGGCGGATACATCAGCGGGTATCTACGCAAGCATCCCACGGACCCCCACAAACTCCAATGCGTGTCAACTGGCTACAGCTACTCCACCGGAGGCACCGGCAACATCTCCTGGGAGGCATGGACCCCATGATCTTCATTCAGGCGTTCAAATTGAGTGATGGCCGCGCGGCGCTTGCCCCGGACTGGCGCGAGGCTGCCACCCCTGAGCTGTTGAGCCGGATCAAGGTCCAGGCCCAGGCGCTTTGTGGTGAACCCGTGGCTCTATTGGTGTGCGACGAAACCCAGGCCCCGGTAAGCCAGGCCAACGCGGCCGAGGGCCTGCGCCTGGTGGCCAGCATCGAGGGCGGGGCGGTGGTGGAGGTGGCGGCGGTGGAAGAGCCCTGCCTGTGGCTGCACGGCGCGGCCGAGGGCGGGAGCCGCAACCCCCTGACCGGGACCCTGTACGTCCGGCGCGGGGATACGCTGAGCTTCGCCGCGGCGATCCGGGCCGGGGCGGACCCGGCCTCGGCGGTGGTGGCCAGCCTGCCGGGAACGGACCCGGCCGCGTCCCTGACCCTGGAATGGGGCCTGGAGCTGCGCGGGGTGTCGGGGGTGATGTGGTGCCCGATGGTGGCCATGGTCGCGGGCCAGGCCTCCGGGTCGGTGGTGGTGCCCGAGCGCCTGCCGGACGGGGATTTCCACCTGCCGGAAGAGCTGCTGGCCCGGATCGGCGGGCATCGCCTGCGCCTGGCCGACCCGGCGGCCTGGGCCTTCAAGGTCGTGGGCTGACGGCCGGTGGCGGGGGAATACAAGGAACTCCTGGAGGTGGTGGCCCTGGCGGTGAGCCTGGGGACCGTGGTCTTTCACTTCGGGGTCAGTCACCAGCGGATCAAGGCCGTGGAACGGCGGCAGGATGATCAGGCCAAGCGCTTTGACGAGTTCATGGCCGCCTGCCGCAACTGCAAGGCCGACCTGGACGCGGAAGACGGCGAGGTCCACGGCCGGGTGACCGTGATCCAGGATCGGGTGGCCCGCTTGGAGGGCCAAATGGATGGAGGCCACCATGGGAAATAATTCTTGGGGCGGTTACACGAGCTGGGACCAAGGCCAGACCTGGGGCTATGACCCCAACTATCATTTCACCAGCGACGGCAAGGCCTATTACGTCGCGCCGGGCGAGGACCCCAACGACAAGGACGCCTGGAAGGAAGACACCATGGCCGGCTGGCACCAGGCCAACCAGCCGGTCAGCATCGGCGAACTGAACATCGCCGAGGACGCCTATCCCTGGTCGCGCACGGGCCTGCCGCAATGGGGCCTGGACACGGTGCGGGGCCTGGCCGAGGGCCTGCCGGGGCTCTTGGGCAGCTTCCAGAACTCGATCAACGCCCTGGAAACCCAGACCCCGCTGCTGTTGGATCAGTCCCTGGCCAACGCTGGCAAGTCCTTCATGCAGGGGCTCGACCCTTTCGCCAACTACCTGCGCCAGCCTTTCGAGAAGGCCAACGCCCGGGGCATGGGGGACGGGACCCTGGCGCGCGACACGGCGGTGAACCTGGGCGGACTGTTGGCCGACGACTACCGCAAGGCCATGACCGACCAGGGCCAGAAGGTCCTGGAGCTGAAGGCGGCCATCCCCGAGGCGGTGGCCAACCTGCGGGGCCAGGCCTACCAGACCACGGCCAACGTGTTGAACGCGGCCCAGGTCTCCGAGAGTCAGAACAAGCTGGCCCAATACGAGGCCATGCTGAACGCCCTGCTGGGCTAGGGAGGCGGTCATGGGTCTTTTGGACGATCCCCTGGGGACGCTCTTTGGCGGGGACGGCGATTCGGGCGTGATCGACAAGCGCGCCAACCGCGAGCCCGAAGGCCAGCGCTGGTGGGAGAAGTGGGAGAGCCTGTTCGGCACCGGCGGCATGGCCGACCCCACCAACCTTTACGCCAAGGCCCTGGGCGCGCTCAACCAGCCCCCGGTGACGCTGAACTTCGGCGGCCAGCGGATCAGCGTCCAGCCCCGGAGCGCCCAGCGCCAGGCCCAGGCCTACCTGGGCCTGCTGCAACCCTGGATGGATGGTGGCATGGAGCTGGAGCGCGGGCGCTACGGCCAGCCCTATTACCAGGCCCCGGACAGCGGCCTGCTGGGCGGGCTAATCAACGGCATTGGCGGCGGCATTGGCAAAGGATTGGGCATGAGTTTGTTCAGTTAGGAGGCGGTCATGGGGCTGATGGATCTATTGCAGGGCGTGAGCGGGGCCGGCCAGGGCCTGCCCCCGGACATGCTGGCCGAGCTGGGGGGAGCGGCCGGGAGCGGCCTGCCGCCCCTGGCGGCCGACCCGGGCGCGGGCGGCGGCGGTATGCCCACGGTGCGCACCACGGCCAGTTTCGACCTGCGCCCGCCGGAGCGGAGTTTCTGGCGCGAAGTGATGGCCGGGGGCTTCGGCGGCCCGCACGCCCTGCAACGCCTGCGCGACCGCCAGGACCAGGTCTGGCATGGGAACGTGATCGGCTCGCTGTTGAGTCAGGCCGGGGCCGGGGCCCTGGGCAGCCCCCAGGGCGGGGTCCGGCCCACCCACCACGGCGGGGGCCTGGCCGGGGTGCTGACGGAACAGCTCCTGGGCGGACGGCCGGAAACCAAGCCCCTGGGCATGGACGAGGTGTCCGGGTTCCTGATGCAGGTGCCCGAGGGACAGCGCCTGCTGGGGGACGAGGCCTTCATGGGCAAGCTGAAATTCTGGGTGGACCACTGGAACCAGCGGGCGGTCCAGGCCCAGGCCCTGGCCCTGAAGGGCCTGGAAATGGAGAAGGAGCACAGCCAGAACCTCTATGCCTCGGCCAAGGATCGGGTGGGCGACGCGGCCATAGGTCCGCTGGCGCTGAACCAGCTGGCGCGCCATGGCTACATCCCCGAGGGCGCGCCGATGCTGAGCCAGGCCGAGGCCTGGAGCCAAGGTGGCCTGCCGGGCCAAGGTGGCCTGCCGGGCCAAGGTGGCCTGCCGGGCCAAGGTGGCCTGCCGGGCCAGGGCGGCGGCGGCGGACTGCTGAACATGGGCCAGGGCCAGTGGAGCCCCAACCTGGCCGGGAGCCCGCCCCCCAGCAAGCCGGCCAGCACTGCCCGGGACCAGCTCTACCCCGGGGAGCAAGGGCGCGGCGGCGTGGGTGGCGGGGTGATGATGCCGGGGGCGGCCAGCCGGGAGGCCTACACCATCGAGCGCACGGCCGGGGCCAAGGCCCGGGCCGCCGGCATGGAAGCCAGCGCCAACCAGGCGGCCCAGACCCGGGGGCATATCGACCGGCGCATGGCCGACCAGCGCATTCCCCAGGCCAAGTGGGTCACCACCACGGACCCGGAAACCGGCAACCAGCGCGAGGCCTGGACCGGAAGCGCGGAAGGCGTGGGCCTGGGGCGCAAGCCCGAGGACGTGGGCGACCTCAAGGCCCAGGTCGCCAAGAAGGCCCTGGCGGCGTCGGCCGCTGGCCAGGACCTGGGCGCGGCCCTCAACCCGGCCGAGAAGGCGCTCTGGGAAAGCCTGGGCAAGCCCAGCACGGCCGATGAATGGCTGCGGCTGTTCCTGGGCGGGGCGGCGGTCAAAGCTAACGCGGGCCAGGGCGGCGGCCAGAAGCCGGCCCCGAATACCCCGCAACCTTCGCCAACCATCGGGCCGGTGGTGGTTGGACAGGTGCGGACCCTGGCCGACGGCAGGCGGATGCGAGTCACCACTGTTTATCCCGACGGCACTTTTGATTTGGAGCCGGCGAAGTGAGCGGGCGTTTCTCCGTTGCCGATTTGGCTCCCGAGCCGGGCCACCCGGTGGCCATGGGGGCATTCAGCCTGGCGGATTTGGCCCCGGAACCGGCCGCCGGCCGTGGGCAGTTCTCGCTGGCAGACCTTGCCCCGGAACCGGCCGCCAAGCAGGGGCAATATTCGCCGGCCGATCTCGCCACCGGCCCCACCCCCGGCGCGGTGGTGGACCAGGCCGGGCCGGAGCCCAACGCCCCGGCGGCGCTGCCCGGCCTGTCGCCCGGCCCCAGCCCGGGAGAGTTGATGGCCGGCGGATTCGAGGGCCTGGACCTGGCCCCGGCCGGGACCCCTGGCCCGCCTGAGCCGAAGGAAACCCTTCCGCCGGGGGTGTTGGAAGATGGGGGCCTTTATTATCGTCAAATGCCGGACGGCTCCTTAATGCTGGTGGGTGAAAAGGGCCTGGTCCAGCCCATGTATGACCCCATCGAGTTGGCGGCCGACCTGGCCACCGGCGGGATCAGCGGCGCGGCCCGGCTGGCGGGGCGGTCCATGCTGCGGCTGGCCACCCGGGAGGGCCTGGGGGAGCTGGTGCGCCAGGGCTTGCGGTCGGTGGCGGGCGCGGTGGCCAAGGGCGCGGCCCGGGACGCGGGCTTTGGCGCGCTGGCCGGCGGGACCATGGAGGCGGTCGAACATGGCACCGGCAACCAGGCCGGCGCGTTTCTGGCCGGGATGGGCGCGCCGGTGGCGGCTGCCGTGGGGCCGATGGTGGTGCGCCGGGGACTGGCCAAGATGGCGGACAACGCGGCCGGGTCGGTGGGCCAGGCGGTGGCCAAGGCGGCGGGGAACGAGGGCTGGCAGGCCAGCCAATCCAAGCTGGCCCAGCGCTTCGGGACCTTGAGCGAGGCCATAGGTTCGGAAGCCTATGGCGCGGTGGCCCGGGCCGAGGCCAGCCAAGCCCTGGACGCGACGCGGATCGCGGCCGAGACCGGCGAATACACCCTGCGGCCCTGGGTCCAGACCGTCATGCAGGGCATCCCCTGGCTGCGCGATGACCGGGCCTTGATCATCGGCCAGGGTCTGCGCGACCTGGTGAACCGGATTCCGGGGGTGGGCGAGGCCCTGGCCGGCAAGCTGGGCCTGACCAACGCGGACTTGCACCAACTGACCCGCCTGGCCGAGGTGATCCCGGCCTGGCCCCTGGATCGAGGCGGGAACCTGCGCCTGGGCATCAAGGAGTGGGTGAAGGACGCGGACGGGGCCAGCAAGCAGGTCTGGCGGCACGATCTGACCCCAGAGGCGGCGCGGGCGGAAGTGGCCAGCCTCAAGCCGGCGGCCCTGAAATTCCTTATGGCCTACGTGGAGCCGGCCGAGGGCTTCCACCTGCCCCCGCGCTTGGCCCCGGTGGGCCAGGTTCCCGGGGAGGGCGTGGACCTGGGCCAGTGGTCCCTGGAGCAACTGGCGGCGCGCACGAGGATGACTCCCGAGGCCCTGGCCGCGAACTATGCCATTTGGGGGTCGAACGGCTTCCTGGCCGGCTTTGGCAGCGGTGACGACGCGTCCCGGGTGCTGGCCAGCCGAGCGCTGAAGCACATAGAGGAAGATCCATCCCGCTACCTGAAAGTGCTCAGCTATCAGGAGCCGGAGGGGGCCATGGACGCCGGCTTGGGGCGGACCGTGGCCGAGGGACTGGCCCCGGTGCGGCCGGGCAAGGTCGGCCTGATCAATGACCAGGTGGCCCAGGAGATAAACCAGCTTGGCTTCTCCACCGGGCCTAGCGCGGTGATGCTGACCCCGGACAAGCTGCCGCATCTCAAGCAGCGCCACGGCGGCCAACTGACGGCCCAGGATTGGCGGCAGGTGCAACGGACCATCGAAGAGCCGCAAGAGGTTTTGCCCAACCTGGCCACGGCGCAGTCTCCCGAGCGATCCAGGAGCGTTCTGCTGGTGAGGCAGGAAGGAAAAAGCTACGTCTCGATCGTGGAAATCACGGCGGGCGACGAGGCCAACCAGCTTTGGAACTTCTGGAAGATGAGCGCGAAGAAGGCGGAAAGCTACCTGCGGAAATTCAGGGAAGAAAAGGCCCGTCGCTTACAGCCTGGGGGGGCGGCCTCTTCCCCCATCTTCCTCCCTTCCGCGCAACGCTTGGAAGGTGGCAAACCGGAGGGCCTTTCCGGAAGTCAGACTGCGGCAACGAGCCTTGACTCAATGGTAGTCGGCCGGGCCGGCGAAGTCAAGCCGGGGCCGGGCAAGAAGGCCTTGGACCAGGCGGCGGGCCAGGCGGGGGACCTGGGCAACCTTTTGCCCGACGACTCCGGCGGGCCGGCCCCGCGCCTGGCGGGCCAGGTGGGGCGGGCGGCCGCGGACTGGCGCGCCCCGGGCGCGGTCGAGGAGGGGACGGTTTACCTGCCCTACTCCCCGCGCCGGCCGGGCCAGAAGCCGGGCGGGATCAGCCGCGAGGTCAACTTCGCGGACATGGTGCGCCTGGGCGTGCTGCAACCGAACCAGCGCTTGCAAGGCTATGTGACCCACGCCGGAACCAGTGAAAAGGCCCTGGCGGCGGCGGCCGAGGCCGGCCGGCTGAACCAACGCGCCCCGGAGCTTTCGCTTGAACCCATGGTGCCCGGCTTCGCCCGGGAGCGGGTGGACGCCCTGGGCAAGGCCCCGCGCCTGGACGAGGCCATCACCGCCTATCGCGGCATGGGGGCCACGGTCAAGGCCCAGCGGGAGCTGCTGGCCAAGCTGGGGCCGCTCTTGCTGGACGAGGTGCCGCCGCAGCGCAAGTTCATGGACGGGGTTTGGGTGACGGTGCCGGGCAACCCGCCGGCCAAGGACCTGGTGCGGACCCGGACGGAGTGGAGCCCCTGGGCCGGAAAGATGGTCACCCGGCAAGAGCCGCTGTCCCTGGTGGACGTGGGGCCGATCGAGGCCGAGGCCCTGGGGGTCAGGGCCGGGCGGCACACCATCCCCACCGCCTTTGCCGAGCGCTTTGACGTGCTGCTGGGCCGGATCAAACAGGGCAAGCTGGACACCCCCCTGGAGGGCCTGGCGACCATCGCGCGGGACCTGGCGCGCTATTGGAAGGTCAACGTCCTGGCCGCGCCGGGCACGGTGGCCACCAACTTCATCAGCGGCGGTTTGCAATATGGGGCCAAGACCATGGGGGACCTGGTGCGGCATGGCCTGACCAACCCCCGCCGGGTGCTGGACGATTTCAGCGCGCCGCTGCACGCCCTGCGGCCCAGCATGATCGAGGCGGTGCCGGCCGAAATCCTGGGCGGCAACGTGGCCACCCAATTCGGGCGCGAGGCCAGCGAGTTCTATAAGGGCGTGTCCGCGCGCCTGGCGGCCGGGGAAAAGGTGGGCCTGCCGACCAGGGCGGCGGCCGCCGTCTCGGAGTATTTGCTGAAAACCCTGAACTTCATGCTCAAGCCCTTTGGCGCGGTGGAAAACTACTGGAAGCGCAGTCTTTACCTAAGCGAAACCATGGACTGGGCGCGGCGGGAATCCAAGCGCCTGGCGGCCCAGGGCGAGCAGGTCAGGCCCCAGGACCTGGTGGCCAGCGTGTTCCAACAGCGGCCGGACCTGCACCGCGAGGTGATGCAGGGCGCGGTGGATCGCTTCGGTATGGACTATGACAACGTGCCGACCTGGCTGAAGCGCTTCCGGGAGTCCCTGGTGGGCGCGGCCACGGCCCCCTTCCCGGTCTACCCCTACAAGTACGCCCGCACCATCGGCAGCCACTTGAACGCCTTCAACCCCCTGAATCGCGGCCTGTCGGCCAAGGAACGGGCGGCGCGGGCGGCGGAGCTGATCATCCCCTTGAGCGCCTACGCGGCCGGGCGGAAGCATCTGGCCGGCGGGGATAGCCAGGTGGAGGCCGACCGGGAGCGCTTTGAAGCCGACTATGGCGACAGCGGCATCAAGCCCGATTATCCCAAGCTGGGCGGCCGGGACCATGTGGCCAGCTACCGCGACCACCGCCCGGACCCCCGCGACCTGGCCGGCCGACCCTCCCAGGGCTGGGACAAGGAAGTGTTTCTGCGCACCGCGAAATACCCCTACGTGAACCTGTCCCACGCGCTCTCGGGCTGGGAAGAGGCCAAGGACTTTGGCGACGAGTTCAAGAGCACCGGCCCCCTGGTGCCGCTGATCATGAACATCCTGGAAGCCGACATGCGCCAGGGGCCGCGCGACTATCCCGGCCAGCTCGGGCGTTTGTTGTCGGAGCTGATCCCGGCCCATCGCATGGTGGAGTTCCTGGCCGCGGTGAACGACGACTTCCGCAAGCGCGCGCCCAAGGGCTTTTGGGAGCAAATCATGCTGAAGTTCCCCGGCGCGCGGGAATATCTGCACCAACCCGACGACAAGTGGGCGGGCAAGCTGGCCCAGGAAGAGCGCGGCGCGGAATGGCTGAAGTTCCTGGCCGGCGTGAACCTGCGCACCGTGGACGTGGCCAGCGCCAAGGAAGCCACCAGCGAGGCGGTGGTGAGGGCCAGCGAGCGGGGCCTGAAGGACTCCCAGCGCCTGGCCTTCTACAGCACGCGGACCGGCTTGGCCCCCGAGGTCCTGGAACCCCACCTGGCCAAGATTCGGCAGGCGGAAACCAACGGGCTCTTGCTCTATCGCCAGGTGGAAAGGACGTTCTTCGGCCAGGCGCTCAAGGCCGGGGTGAATGTCCTGGACCCGGGCCAGGCCTCGGCCGTGAACCAGGCCAAGCGCAAGGTGGGCCGGGAAGTGGTGACCCATGGCCTGGGGGCGCGGACCCAGGCCCAGGCCGACCAGGGCGCGCGGCTCTTATTCGGTCTGACGTGGATCAATCAGAACCTGGGCAACGCCGGCGGCGTTGGCTCCGGGAGATAAGGAGCGAGCATGGCCAGCCGCGGCTATCGCAACAACAACCCCGGCAACCTGCGGGCGACCGCCTGGGTGAAGGGCCTGCCGGGCTACGTGGGCGAGGATGACGCCGGCTTCGCGGTGTTCAGCGATTGGGTGTATGGCCTGTCGGCCATGATGCGGCTCTTGCGCGGGGGGAGCTATCGGCACCGCAGCATCCGGGAGGCGATTCATCGCTACGCGCCGAAAAGCGAGAACGACACGGCCCGGTACATCATTTTCGTCTGCCGGCGGGCGGGGTTGGTGCAAGACCAGGTGATCGAGGCGCTGACCCCGGACCAGTTCATGGCCCTGGTGTCGGCCATGGTGATCATGGAAGGGTGGCGGGCGGAATAGGCGCGCGAAAAGCGGCGAAAAATATTCACGCAAATATTCCTCAAAAATATTCATGGCCGAAAGGCCCGGACAAGGTAGGTCGCGCATGGAGAAGAACCAAGAGGCCCTGTTTCCCACGCTCCCTCCGCAGACCCCGCGCGAAATGCTGGAAGGGGTCTTGGCCGCCGGCGATGCCGACGCCGGGGCCATCGCCACGCTGGTGATCGAGCGCGGCGACGGCACGGCGGCGGTCTACGGCGGGTTCGCCAGCAGTTTGGAGGATGAAGGCCCGGCCATCCTGCGCCGGCATGCCGATTTGATGCGCGAGACGGCCGCGCAAATGGAGGAAGGCGGCGGGCATGACCAGTAAGCAGAAGATCGCCGGGGCCATCGCCGCCGGGGTGGTGGCCACCCTGGCGGGCCTGGGCTACACCATGCCGGACTGGCTCAAGGCCATCCTGGCGACCCTTGGGGGTGTGCAGTGAAGAAGTTCATGGCGTTGCTGGTCCTGGTGGTCCTGGCCGGCCTGGTGGGCCTGTCTGGCGCGGCCTGGGCGGGCCACAAGCTGCCGGAGCGGGTCTATCAGGTGGAGTGGTGCCAGCAGGCGCGCGGCAAGCTGGAAGTGGTCATGGCCGACGGCACCCGCTGCGACTGCCTGACCCGGACCCACGCGGTGGAAGTGGACTTTGGCCGCAAGTGGGCCGAGGCCCTGGGCCAGGCGCTGAACTACGCCATGCAGACCGGCAAGCAGCCGGGAATCCTGCTGGTGATCGAGCGGCCCAAGGACTTCGAGGCCGTGGACCGGCTCCAGCGGATCGCCGAGCGCTGGGGTCTGCCGCTGAGGATTTGGACCGTGGTGGACATGGAGGAATGAGCATGAAGAAGCTCGTGGCGTTGCTGATCCTGGCGGCCCTGGTGGGCCTGGCGGGTTGCTCCAGCAAGGAAGAGGTCATGGCCTATTATCAGGCCCAACTGGAGGCGATCAAGGCCCAACCGCCCATCGTGAAGTTGAAGGCCCAGCCGGGTCAGCAAATCACCGGCCTGGAGTCTCTGGAGGTGTACGCGCCCCAGGCCAGCGGCGGTCGGGTGGCCCAGCACGAGGACCCCGGCTGGAAGGTCCTGGGCCAGGGCGTCGGCGCGGCGGCGGCCGTGGGCGGGGCCTATGTCGCCCTGGACGGGGCCAACAAGATCGCCGGCACCGTGGGCGCGGTGGCCGGCCACAACACCAGCGCCCCGACCTATGCCCCCAGCGGCCAGGGCGGGGTGATCCTGGACAGCCCCAACGCGGTGCAGAACCCGACCGCAACCGAGGCTCCGGTGGTGGTCCCGCCGGTGACCGCGCCGGCCGCCGGTGGCGGGGAGTAGGTCATGCCGTTCCAGGATGACACCCCGCTTCTGGAGAAGCTGAAGGGCGGGCAGTGGCGGGTGCGCCAGCCCGGCGGCCTGGTCTACACCACCAACGCCGGCCAGGTGATCACCGTGCCGGAAGGCTTTGAAACCAACCTGGCCAGCGTCCCGGCCATCTTCTGGCCTCTCCTGCCCCGGGATGGGGACTACGCGCCGGCGGCCATCGTTCACGATTGGCTATATGGCTGCCATGAGATCGCCGGCAAGGCCATCACCCGGGGCCAGGCGGACGGGGTCATGCTGGAAGCCATGGAGGCCCTGGGCGTGAGCTGGTGGCGGCGGAACCTGATCTGGGGGGCGCTGCGGGTCGGGGGATGGTGGGCGTGGGGGAGGGGCGGGCGCACGGAAGTTGTTGGCAGCGAGTAGGCTTACGATGCAAGTCATGAGGATACGACATTACACACTGCCCTTGTAACACCCTAAAATGACAGTTAAAGCGCAAACTGGTTCGCAGTCTCTTAATCCGTAGGTTCAGTGTTCGATCCACTGGCAGCCCACCATCGAATGATTAGGCCAATCGGCCACATGGCAACGCCCCGGCGGTTCTGGCAACCAGCCGGGGCGCGGCTTTTTTGGCCTCTTTTGGCCCGTTTTCAGGGGTAGTCGTAGCACAAAAGTATCACACTAACCTGGCCAGGCAGCCGGCCCTACCTCGTCTCAATAAAGTAGCTGTTGTTGCAAAGACAAGCCCCCGGACAGGCGTCACACCAGACCGGGGGCCTGTCTTGCAGACTTCTTGTTGTTCCGCACCAGAACCGGGGCCGAGCCTTCCCCCACGCCCACCACCCCCCGACCCGCAGCGCCCCCCAGATCAGGTTGCGCCGCCCCTGGTTCTCCGGGGTCTGCCTGGCTTCCAGCTTTTTCCCTTCCATCTCGGGCCGGGTGATGAACCGAATGGAAGCCATCATCACTTGCGGAGCGAGATGGCAATGCCTTGGGCAACACGCCCCGGCTGGCCCCCAAGTCCCCCTCAGCAGCCAACCTCGAGCAGCCATTTTCTGGATTGACCATGGATGCCTGGTTGGCCAGGGGCTGAGTGGCCCGCTCCTGGGTCGAATTTGGATCCGGATACGGGTTTCCAGCCGCCCGCCATCGCCATCCCGTCTCTCCCCGCCACCCGCCTGGGGTTCCGCTTTCCTGAAGCGCCGCCCTGGGCCGTCCCTCTTTAGCCACCTAAAGTCCTTCCCAGTCAACCGCCCCCGGCCCTTGGCCCGGGGCGCCAACCGGGGAGGATCGCCATGGGCCCGCTCATCGACCAAGTCGCCACCATCGTCGCCGCGGTGAACGGCATCCAGGCCGTGCACCAAGGCTCGCGCCAACCCCTGACCACCACACCGGCGGCCTTGATCGAGGCCGTCTGCGAAAGCCAGCCCTGGGAGCGCGAACTGGGCTCGCAAGCCTTGCGCCTGGAGCTGCGGGTCAGCATCGCCATCCTCGGCGCCCTGCCCGCCGACCCCGCCCTGGTCCCGGCCGCGCGCGACCAGGTCATGGCCTTGGCCCGGGCCTTCCGGGCCGCCCTGGCCGCCGATCCCACCCTGGACGGCCATTGCCTGGGCTCCATGATCAAGCGCACCGACTTCTCCTACGTCTCCATCGCTGGCCAGGACTACGCCCAGGCCCTGACCCAGTTGGAGGCGTTCAAGGAGCAGGCCCTCTAGCCGCCAGCGCCCGGCCCGCACGCGGCCGGTGAACCTAACCAACCGTACCTAAAATCAGAGGAGCAAGCAGATGACCCTGGAAAACCGCATTGCCTTGACCCGCGAGACCGTGGCCTTCGTCAAGCTGGAGAGCGCCTGGGGCGTGCTGGCCCTGCCCGCCGCGGCCGACGCCATCGCCCCCATCGCGGTGCCCACCGCGCGCCAGGCCGAGTCCTTCACCCCCTCGGCCGAGATCAACGGCTCCCGCTCCCTGATCACCCGCTTCCGCGACAAGACCCCGGCCGGCGAGTGGTCCCTGTCCCTCTATCCCCGCCCGGCTGGCAGCGCCGGGGCCAAACCGGCCGAGGCCGCCCTGATCAAGGCCGCCCTGGGCCAGGAGACCGTCAACGCCGGCGCCAGCGTGGTCTACGCCCCGGCCCTGGACCTGCCCTCCCTGTCCCTCTGCTTCCGCGAGGGCCACACCACCCACTTCGTCTCCGGCTGCGTGGTGGAGAGCCTGGCCCTGTCCCTGGAGGCCAAGGGCGCCCTGCGCCTGGAGGCCAAGGGCAAGTTCAAGGCCGCCCTGCACGCCGGCAGCGAGGAGACCGTGGCCGGCTCCACCACCACCGTGCTCAACCTGGCCGACGGCGGGGCCAAGCTCTTCGACCTGGGCGCCAGCGTGCAGGTGGGCGACGACGACAACACCGGCGCGGGCTACCTGGTCAGCGCCAAGGACGAGACCGCCGACACCATCACCCTGGCCACCGCCTGCGCCTCGGCCCCGGCCGCCGGCGTGGTGGTCAAGGGCTTCCTGCCCGCTCCCAGCCTGGTCGGCGCGCCGGTGGAGAGCCACAGCGGCCTGCTCAGCCTGGATTCGGCCGAGATGCTCATCACCTCCGGCACTCTCACCGTGGCCAACCAGATCAAGATGATCGAGGAGGAGGTCTCCAGCGGCTCCTACCCCACCGGCTTCAGCGCCGGCCAGCGCTCGGTCACCGGCGAGCTGAAGTGCTTCTTCCGCCGCACCTACGCCAGCCTGTTCAGCCAGGCCAAGAGCCAGGTCCCGGCCGCGGTGCGCCTGTCCGCCGGCGAGGTCGCCGGGGCCAAGCTGCGCCTGGATCTGCCCAACGCCGTGGTGGACACCCCCGAGGTCGGCGGCGACGAGTACCAGCGCGACCTGACCGTGACCATCACCGGCCTGGCCAGCGGCGCGGGCGAGAACGAGATCAGCGTGACCTATGAGTAGCCCCGCGCTGATCGACCTGGCCGCCTTCCTGGAGCGCCACCGCCAGGCGGACCTGAGCCTGACCGCCGTCTTCCAGGACCGGTTCAGCGTCACGGTGGGCTATCTGTCCCAGCGCGAGCTGCTCCAGGCCCGCCGGCGCAGCCTGGTGTCCGACGGCTCCGGCCCGACCGAGGCCCAGGACCGGTTCATGGGCGAGATGGCCAGGCTGGTCCGCTCCTGGCGGGGCCTGACCCTGGAGACCCTGGCCAGCCTGACCAACGTGGCCCTGCCCGCCGACCTGGACCCGGCCGAAGAGGTGCCCTGCACCCCGGCCAACGTGGCGGCCCTGTTCAACGAGCTCCCGGCCTTTTATGAGTTCGTGTTGGCCCAGGCCGGCGATCTGGCGGCCATGCGGCGGGCCCAGGCCGAGGAGGAGTTAAAAAACTAGTCGCCTACGCCCGGTGGTGGGCCGCGCCGGGCCGGCTGGACTGCGGCCAATGCCGCGAACGTTACCGCAAGCTGGGTCTCCAGCCGGAGTGCGAGGGCTGCTCGCCTCCGCCCCGGCTGGAACCCGGCAACCTGACGGTCTGGGAGCTGTGGCGCTTGCTGGCCGATCAGGTCCGGACCGTGTTCAACGGCCCCCCGCCCCTGGACCTCTCCGCCGTGGTGCGGGTCATGGAGTTCCTGGGGCACGCCCCCGACGACCCGGAGGAGCGCTTTACGATGCTGATCAAGCTGAAAACCATCCACCAGGTGGTCACCAACCCCTGAAAAACGACGGCCCGGGGACGGCAGGCTCAACCAACCACCACCCCGCGCCCAACCCGCCCCGGGCCGTCAACATGGCATGTGCTTAAAGAGCTTTACCCAATATTCGCACAAATCTATAATGCTTTGACGATTCAAGTTGAAAACTAGCTTATGGCATGGCCATGGGTAGCCTAGACAGCAATAGCAGTAATTTGAGGTTTTCTAATGCCTAATAAAGCAGATTTATCCAATCATTCCAGTAAGCCAAAGCCACAATATAGGTATGGCAATTTAGACATAAACAATCAATCGCAGGATGCAAACATAGCCTGGTCTCAAAGCAGAGAATATAAACTTTTTTTTAGATTTTATTTGCTATTTATCATCATAATCACTGCAATAATAGAATTTAAACCCCATTTTTTAGTAAATCAAAGCATCCTTTCTGCGCTAGCGCAGGAGTTTGCTAAAAATTTGCCAGGCCTTACTTTTCTGGCAAGTTTATCTAGTTCCCCTGCAGATGTAATTTGGGGGTACACAATTGCGTTTCTGTCGGCACCAGTTCATTGTGCGGTATTTTGTTATATCTACTATAAAAGCTACAGATACGGATTTTTGTCAGACGTAGAGATCAAAAACTTGTGCAAGGCCGCACTAATACTCCCATCGGGTTTTTATATAATATTCATGACGTGTTTAATATGTAAGGATGAGCCACATCCCTTTGCTAGACTGCTTATATATTCCGATTTACTAATTTCGCTTTTCGGACAAGCCTTTTCTGTAATGACGGTAACCCCACTGGCCTGTCTCTTTTTAATTTTCATTAAAATGCGCAGAAGACGCTGAACATTTAATCGTAAAGGTGAAGCCATGAATGATAGCAATAAGGAGCGCGTGTCAAAGCCGTCCCACAATGACACCATTACTTTTTTGCCATCGGCTTACAATAATAATCACTGGCTAAGCAATGACGCTAAAACCATAAAGTATCGCACTGTTCAAGAATTTTACACAAATAATCCCTGGTTAAGGAATGACGCTGAAACTATCAAGTATCGCAGTGTTCAAGAATTTTATACAGATCCAATTAATTGGTTAAGCGCTTTTCAGACTGCTAAGTATACAGCATTACAGTACCTACCCGAGGGTACTGTAATTGAAGCGTATTCACCATATGCGAGAAAAATTATAGGACGCACTGGCGGTATTATCAGCACAATACCTGATGCGATTCAGGCGACAGGCCATATAATGAAAGGTGAATATCGTGGGGCTGGTGAAAATGTAGCTGGGGCTATTGGTGGATGGGTAGGGGCATCCGTCCTTGCGGAAAAGATGTTCACCGCCACTCCTGCTTTACCTCTTCATTTTCGAATACCCCTTACTGCACTTGCAGGAATAGCTGGCGGGCTCGGCGGTTCTGAAATCGTAAAAGTAGTCTATAACAATGCCGGTTATGCTGTCCGTTGGACCGGCAACGCTATTGGAAGTGGCATTCGCATTGGCACCCAGGACTACCTTGGACCAGCCGGCGAATACATTGCCAAAGGTGCCTCGTCTTGGGCTGAACCATTAGTCACGGAGCTTTCTGACGATTACATTGGACCGGGGATAAAGAAAGTTTCAAGTGGACTCCAGTATCTTGTCACGGAATTTCCGAGTGACGTTCGCAAGACGATCAGTGAAGCCTACGACAATTGGTCAAGCTATGCCGTGGATCCATTCTCCTTGGCCGCAGCCCAGGTCAACAAAGACACCCAATCCCCCTCGGCATTTGCTCTTGGCAATTATCTGCTTGATAATACCGGTGCCGCCTTCCGCTGGGCCGGCAGTGCCATCAATAGCGGCTTGCGCATTGTAAGCCAGGATTATATTGGTGCTGGCGCTGAAAATGCCATCACCTTTTTGGGTTCCTACCTCGATCCTTGGACCAATAGTATTTCGAGAGATTACATTCATCCAGGGATTGACTCCCTCTCAAACAACCTTGCCTACCTTTTTACGTCATCAAATGATTATGGTGTTTCGCCCGGCATGCAGGCCCTGATTGACGGTGGTCTCCTTTATAACGACCTTTCATCTTACATGCCGTCTCTCTACTACGAGCCAACCCTGCCCTATTTGGGTTATGTCCCCTACACATCCAGCCTGCCTACCGCGTCGTCTCCGGCGACTAAGACCACGAGTCGCTTCAAAAAATCCGCCACCAATGTGCAGGTTGTCCCCGTGAGTTATTCCCCGCCGGTGGGCGGATATGACTATCCCGAGTGGGGCGATTTCAGCGATGGCAGTTTCCCAATCATCATCCCGATGCAAGTCCAACTTAACAGCCAGGATGGCGCTTGGAGTCTCACTAATTTCACCCTTCATGACGCGGAGAATGTCGTAACAATCCCGCTTGAGCAGGCGCGGGCTTTGAGCGCCAAAAAGTCACAGAATTTTGAGCGTGGTCCCATCGGCACGGCCATCGGCACCGCCTACGACATCATGTCCTTTGGCAACACCCTGACCGACGTCATCTCCGGTCGCCGCTCCGATCCCGGGGCCTACCTTTCCCTGGCCAACCAAGCCGCCCAGGGCCTCAATTGGGCCGCGAAAAGCGATGCGGTCCAGGACGTGGTGGGCTCCCTGGCGGGATACGATAAAGCGTTAAAAAATGTATCCAACGTCACCGGCGGGGCCCTGGCCGGCTGGGGCCTCTACCAGAACATCGAGGGCCTGTCCTCGGGCGACTTCAACATCAAGGACGTCCTCGGTGTCGCCGCCAACACCAGCCAGCTCTACAACGCCGCCAATGGCCTCCTGACCACAAACGGCTTCGAAGCCATCCCCGACGGTCTCACCAACACCATGGGGAAAATCGGGGGTGTCGCCAGCGGAGCCCTGAGCGTCATCGGCCTGTACGAGGGCGTCAAGGGCCTGGTCGAGGGCGATCCGCAAAACCCCATGAGCATCCTCGGCCTGGCCAATAACGCCTACAACGTTTACGCCCTGGGCAGCAGCCTGGTCACTGGTGCCGAGTCGGGGTTCGGCGCAGCAGCAGCCGCCTCGCTCTTTGGCGAAGCTGGCCTGGCCACCGCCGGGGCCACCACCATGCTGGGCATCGCCGCCGCGCCCTTGGCGATCATCAGCGTTGGGCAAATCCTCAGCTCGCTAACCCGAGATCCCATGACCCCCCAGGATGCACGGGACCGGATTGACTCTAATTACGAGTACATGAAAATGCGTGGCCCGGAAAATGCTCTAGATAGGGTTGAACGAGAAGGCCCACCTTACCTCGATCCCACCACCGCCAGGTACATCAACGAAATGGAGAATTTCGCCGACTTTTCCGGCTACGGCAAAGAACATGTCCAGGGCATGATCATGGACGCTTTGGGTTATTTGGGCCCCGGGGCCATCACCGCCGCCAACCGCATGGAAATGATGGACACTCTATTCAGCGAGGACATCATGGGAAGCCTGGCCAATCCGGACAACTGGTGGGATCGTCACAACGCCATCGAGGGCGCCTTCCAGATCGGCGATTTCCTGGGGGCCTCCCGCGAAGAGATGGCCCCCCTGGACAAGGCCTGGACCTGGGAGAACGATCAAGACCAGCTCGAATTCATGGTCGAGAAGCTCAAGTTGCTGGCCTCCCAGGTGGTGGAGGTGGATGCCGGGGTGGCCAGCCTGCAATCCAACTTCCAGCTCCTGGGCGAGAACCTGGGCCTGTCGGCCGAGACCATCCCGGTCTTCAACGAGCAGCTCACGGTCCTGGCCTCCCAGTTCGTGCAGGGCCAGATCGGGGTGGACGGCTTCGCCAACGGCGTGCAGTCCATCGCCAGCGGGCTGGGCCTGTCCAACGAGCAGGGCGCGGCCCTGGTGCAGACCGTGCTGGCCATGGTCGCGCCCCTGATCCAGGGCGGTTCGGCGGCCGGGGCCCTGGGCAGCGGCGTGGGCGACGCGGCCAACGCCCTGGATCGCGCCCTGGGCGCGGGCCAAGGGCTAATCGGGGCCATGGGCGGCCTGGGCGGGGCCATGACCGAGGGCGGCAACACCGCCGGCGCGACCGGCGCGGCCATCGACGCCGGTCTGACCCCGGCCATGGTCGCGGCCCAGATTCAGGCCCAGGCTCTGGCCGACGAGGCCCGGCGGATCACCGGGTCCATCGAGGGCATCCCCACCTCCTGGGAGAGCAACCTCTACTTCACCCGCTATTACCAGACCGTGGGCACGCCCTTCCACTCCGGCGGCCTGGTCTTCCACCGCGGCGGGCTGGTGCTGCACGACGGCGGCCTGGCCGGCCCGCGGCGTTTCCACGACGGCGGCTGGTTCGACGAGCTGCTGGCCCCCTTCGAGGTGCCGGCCATCCTGCAACGCGGCGAATACGTGGTGCGCCAGTCGAGCGTCAACGCCCAGACCCTGCCCTGGCTGCGCCAGGTCAACCAGACCGGCGATCTCCCGGACAGCGGCCAGGGCTCCGCGATCAACATCAACGCCCCCCTGGTCCAGGTCCAGGGCGGCCTGACCAGCGACTCCGACGCGATCGAGAGCCTGGCCCGCCTGGTGCAGGCCAAGCTCAGGGAAATTCAGGCCGGGCGCTTCGGCGGCCAGGCGGCCTACCTCTAGCCAAACGCCTCCCGGGCCGGCCCGCGCCGGCCGGGGGGTTGATTCACCTCGCCGATGGGACCGCTCCCAGCGGTTTCGGCGGCCCACTCCAACGCGGCCCGCGTTGATGCGGGTCCGCGTCCAACGGCAAACCACCTTCAAGGAGGCAGACACGTCATGGGCAAGGGACGCTGGCTCTACGACAACTACATCACCTCGGCCGGGATGATCACCCTGTCCTCGGCCCAGAACGGCCAGGTGGGCCGGACGGTGCCCCAGGCCTTGGGCGGGGCCATGTTATGGGCCCAGGGTCGCTACACCGGCGACGACGACCGCAAGTACGAGGTCCAGATCGACGACGTGGCGTCGGGCGCGGCCATCGGCCAGGCCACCTTCGCCTGGCGCTCGGACCTGGATGACGGCTGGCGGGAGCAACGCCAACCCACCAGCTCGATTCCGCGCGAGCTGGAGGACGGGGTGATGATCAAGTGGAACTCCGGCCAGGGCGATGATTTCGTCAAGGGCGACCGCTGGACCTTCCTGGCCATGCGGCTCAATGGCCGCGCGGCCCTGGCCGCGGACGACCCCGACCGCCAGTGGCGCGCCAGCGGCTGCGCCCTGGAGACCATCAGCGTGGACCTGGGCCAGACCCGGGCGGTGGGGGCCATGATCCTGGGCCATCACAACCTGAGCGACCAGGCCCAGGCCCTGCTCCTGGGCAACGACACGGACCAGTGGTCCGCACCGGCCCTGGTCCAGACCCTGAACCTGACCCAGCCGCACCTGGTCTGCTTTCCCGAGTCCAGCCACCGCTTCTGGCGGCTGGAGCTGCGCGATCCGGCCAATCCCGAGGGCATACTGCGGGTCTCCCAGTTTTTCCTGGGCCGCTGCCTGGAGCCCGGCCTCAACTATATCTACGGCAGCGAGCGCTCCACCCTCTACAACCGCAGCGAAACCACCTCGGCCGGCAACCTGACCGGTGCCTGCCAGGCCGGGCAGGCCGAGAGCCTGCGCCTGGCCTATCGCAGCCTGCGGGCGGAGGATGTGCGCGCCTTGCGCGAATTGCTTGATTCCGTGCATCGCGGATCGGGCGGCAAGGTGCGGCCCGTCTGGCTTTGCCCGGACGTGGACGAGCGCTCGGACCTGATATTCGGTCTGCCCTCGTCGGAACTGCGCCGCCGGATGGTTCGCCCCGGCTCCAGGAGTTACGAGGTGACGATCAACTTCGACGAGATCGCCAGGAGGCAGGCGTGAGCATCGAGGTGTCGCGGGAATTCCACCAACTGAGCCAGGAGGCCAACCGCCAGGCCCTGACGGTCTTCACCCTGGATAGCGGATATGGCCGCTATGTCTTCTACGCCAACCCCTTGCCCGATGAGCTGCTGGGCATGCTCGACGCCCACCTGGCCGACGGCACCCACCTGGCCGACGGCCAATCCCTGGCCGGCGGCGACACCTACCAGGTCCTGGGTCACGGCCCCCTGGTGGAGCGCTTCGGCTCCCTGCGCGAATCATTGAGCCCCATCGGCGACGACCTGATCAGCGGCCTGAAGCAGGACGAGGTCGGATCGCTGAGCCTGCGCCTGAACGAGCGCGATGGTTTGCTCGCGCGCCTGGAGTCCGGGCCCGGGCTGCTGTGGTCCCTGGGCCAGATCCTGGTGGGCTATGTCGGGCTCAAGCCCCGGGAGTTCGCCAGCCGGTTCCAGGGCCGGGTGGTTTCCTATCAACTCAATCGCCAGGGCATGGTGCTCAAACTGAGGGCGGTGTAATGAAAAGCTTGCAGGACATTTATTCCTTGAAGCGCGCCGGCGACTATCTCTATCCCCGCCGCCCCGCCGACATCCTTCCGGTGGTCTATGGCGATCTCAGCCGCCAGGGCGAGGGGGGCGGGTTGTGGCGGGCGGTCTGCATCGACACCCAGCGCCATGTCTACGCCCTGGCCGGCACGCCCATTCTCTCTCGCGAGGCGGGCAATCCGGTGCGCCTGTTCGACAGCCTGGGCGAGGAGCTTTTTGATTTCAGCTTCGACCCCGCCCACGACTACCAGGGCCAGGGGTTGATCGCCACCGCGACCTTTGACCAGGACCTGCGCGCCCGGGAGCCCTTGAGCCTGGCGGCCAAGGGGAGGGTCGGCTCCGACGGCCTGCTCCTTAACCCCGTCGCCATCCTCAAGGACTTCCTTCTGGAGCTGGCCGGGCTGGAGCCGGACCAACTGGAGGGGGGTTCCTGGGCCCGGGCTCAACGCCAGGCCCAGGAGTGGGGCTATCAGGCCGCTGGGATCATCTGCGAACAACAGCCCCTGGGCGACACCCTCAGCCAAATCCTGGGTTGTTTTCTGGGCTCCTGGTGGTTGGACGCCAAGGGCAGGTTGCGGGTCGGCCTGGAGGGAATCGGCCTGCGCTGTCTGGAAAGCGAGGTCGCCCACAGCTTCGCGGCGGTGGACACCCTGGAGGTCCAGGTTAGCGCGGACCTCCAGAACATCTGCAACCGGGTGGCCAGCCAGTACGCCTACAACTGGTTCCTGGAAGATTACGAGATCTTTGACGAGGGCGACGTCACCAAGGATCTCCTGTCCCAGGTCCTTTATGATCAACAAACCCGCCACCTCAACCTGCCCTGGCTGCGTGCGCCGCAGGTGGTCCGCCGGATCCAGGAGGTGGCGATCAAGCGGTTCTCGGGCGGGGCCCGCCTGCTCTCCTTGGAGGTCCCCGGCCGGCCGACCCTGCACCTGGAAAAGGGCGACCATGCCTGGTTCACCAGCTCCTGGCTGCGCGACGCCTCCGGGCGCACCATGATCGACCAGTTGGTGCGGGTGTTGAGTCTGCAAACCAACCTGGAATCTTTCGCCACTCGTTTCACCTTGGAGGACACCGGCTATCGCCGCTTCCCGGCCTGGCTGGCCGATGGCTCCCACCTGGCCAACGGCTCGGTCCTGGCCGGCGCGGAACCCTGAGAACGGCTTCGGTGTGGCCTTCCCGCCCGACCTTGACCATGGCCGGGTGCGTCCATGCCCAACCCTACGCCCGCGCTCTAGGTGGTGTGGTCCCCAGCCGGATGGACCCCAAGGGGGACCTCGTCCAGGACGGCGTAGGCCCAGGCCAGGCTTTGGGGGCGCATGCCCCGAAACAGGCCGCTGCTGGCGCCGAAGATGAAGCCTCCTCCCGGCGCGCCGGCTCCATGCCGGCCCCGGGCTCCAGGCATTGCCGGCCGCTGACGGCGGACCGCGGCCCCTCGGGGGCGGTGGAGGCTGGGGCCCATCCCCGCGGCCCCGGCTTGGCCCATCCCACCGTGCTTTCTCTCCTGGTTCTAGGGCCGGCGGGCGCTGAGGCTGATCTCCGGCGGGTCCAGGATGGCGCGCTTGACCGCGCACTGGTCCGCCACCCGCAGCACCGCCTTTTCGTATTTGGACGGGAACTCCGGCGGCAACACCACCTCCAGCTCGATCCGGGCCAGACCCTTGCCGTTCGCTCCGCTGATGGTGCGCTGTACCAGCTTGAGGCCGGCGGTGGGGATGCCCCGGGTCTGGCAGAAGGAAAGCACGTAGACCCCGGCGCAGGAGGCCAAGGCGGCCAGGAACAGGGCGAAGGGCTCGGGCGCGCTTCCCTCCCCGCCGCTTTCCTGGTCCTGGTCGGTGGAGATCACGAAGCCGTTGTAGCGCACGTCGACCTTCTTGCCGCCCGGAAAGACCACTTCCATTTCCATCGCCGCGCTCCAGGGCTTGGGGTTTTTCGCTCCACCCCGGCAGGCTAGCAAGGCCGACCGGGGCTGTCAAACCCGGCAACGGCCGGACCTTGGACGGATGCGGTCCGGCGTGGTAATGATTAGGCCACGATCCCTGACATCACCCCCGGCAGGAGGGAGGCTCCCGCATGGAACAGAACATCGCCTGGTTCTATGAGCGCCGCGCCGAGAGCGTCATCGAGGCGCTGAAGAAAAACCGCATCAACGCCAGCTTCGTGGCCGATCCGGCCCAGGCCGCGGCCGCGGTGATGGCCCTGATCCCCGAGGGCGCCAGCGTGGGCATGGGCGGGTCGGTGACCATGTTCCAGACCGGGCTGGTGGAGGCCCTGCGCCAGGGGCCGGTGAAGTTGATCGACCGCTACGAGCCCAATATCGCCCCGGCGGAGATGGCGGCCCGCTTCAAGCAGGCCCTGACCGCCGACGTCTTCGTCTCCGGGGTCAACGCCATCACCGAGCAGGGAGAATTGGTGTTCGTGGACGCCACCTGCAACCGGGTGGCCCCCATCCTCTACGGGCCGGACCGGGTGATCCTGATCGCCGGTTGCAACAAGATCACCCCCAACCTGGCCTACGCCCAGGAGCGCATCCGCCACTTCGTGGCCCCCACCAACGCCAAGCGCATCGGCCGCAAGACCCCCTGCGCGGTCACCGGCCGCTGCGAGGACTGCGCCAGCCCCGAGCGCATCTGCAACGCCACGGTGGTGATCCACAAGCAGGCCAATCCCCAGCGCATGCACTTGGTGCTGGTGGGCGGGGAGCTGGGTTACTAGTTGAGCGCCGCCCACGGCTATAGCCGCTGGCAGCGGCTCCAGTTCTGGTTGGTCACCAACCTGATCGGCCGCTGCCTGCGCCTGCTGTTCCGCACCTGCCGGGTGACGATCCACCCCCAGGACCGGGTGGAGCGCCACCTGGTGCGGCGCGAGCCGGCGATCGCGGTGACCTGGCACCGTGGCGCGGTGTTTTTCCTATATTATCTGGGGCCTTACCGTCCGGCGATCATGGTCAGCCGCAGCAAGGACGGCGAGTTCCTGGCCCGTTTCCTGGAGATGATGGGGGCGGTGCCGGTGCGGGGATCCTCCAGCAAGGGCGGCCGCGAGGCCCTGCGCGAGATGGTGGAGATGATCCACCAGGGCCGGGTGGATTTCGGGGCCACGGTGGCCGACGGCCCCCGGGGGCCGCGCTACCAGGCCAAGTCGGGCATGATCCTGCTGGCCTCCCTCACCGGCCTGCCGCTGCTGCCCATCATGTGGTCCGCCGACCGGGTCTGGACCTTCAAGAAGGCCTGGGACCGCACCATCATCCCCAAGCCCTTCGCCCGGGTGCGGATGGAGGTGGGGCGCGAGATGCACTACCCCAAGGTCATGCACAAGGATGAGCTGGAGGCGGCCCGTCTGGAACTGGAGCAGGAGTTGAACCGCCTGCGCCTGGAACTGGACCAGCGTTGCGGCTACACCCCCCCTGACTAGGGGCCGCGCCGCCGCCCAAGGGGCGGAAAAATGGGCTCGGCCCGCCGGCCAGGGCCTGGCGATTCTTTCCTAGCTCGCCGATCACCAATCCCCTGACGCCGGGTTCTTACAGCCAATTAACCACAAAAAACGAGTACATATAGCAGTAGTTCCAAGCTGCGGGGTGGCTGGCATGGCATTTGCTATGAGTTATGACCGGCTGGGCTAGACCCCCGGGGCCCTCCGGAGGCTGCCCAAAAACAGACGCACGGAGGCGTCTTTCCCCTTGAGGTCGCCAAGGATGGTGACGCCCGGCGTCCCCCCGCCCCGCGGAGGTTCGGTGGCGGGGGGAGCCACCCCCGCCTTGCCGGCGTTGGCTCCCCCAATCTCCCCGAAAACACTTGCCTTACCCGGCCTCACTCTGCTAGGGGTTAGGGACCGGCTGGCCTGGGGGCCGGACCGCCAATTTAAAGCGTGGCAGGGCTTATGCTGGAAGACCTCTTGGCTGACCAGGACCTGGCGGGTCATTATCGTCGCGCCTGGCAACCCGGCGCGACGATCTTCAACGAGGGCGACGCCTCCCAGGATCTCTACCTGCTGATCTCCGGGGTGGTGGGGGTCTACAAGGGCCAACAGAGGGTGGCCACCATCGACCAGCCGGGCGCCATTTTCGGCGAGATGTCCTTTCTGTTGGGCCAGAGCCGCAGCGCCACCCTCAGGTGCCAGGAGGCGGTGGAGGCCCTGTGCATCCCCCGCGAGCGCATTGGCGAGCTGCTGAGCCATTATCCCAAGGCGGCCGAGGAGATCGCCCGCCTGCTGGCCCGCCGCCTGGACAGCGCCACCCAGGTGGTGCACGGGCTCAAGGAGTTCTGCGACCAGCTGCCCGACGCGGTGGTGCTCTGCGATCCCCAGGGGCGGGTGCTGGCCTTCAACGCCGCCGCCAGCCAGGTCTATGGCCAGGCCAGCGACCAGGCCCAGGGTCGGCCGGCGGAGAGCCTGTTCAATGCGCCCCCGGCCTTCCGGCGGTTGGCCGAGGAGGCCTTGGGACGCTCCGGGGAGGTCGTCGCCACCCTGGCCGTTTCCCACCCGGTCAAGGGCTCCCGCCAGGTGCAGGTCAGCCTCAGCCCCCTGCGCGACAGCCAGCATGACCTGGTGGGCCTGGTGTTCATCGGCCGCGACGTCACCGGCAGCGAGAATTTTCGGCGACGCCACCGCCGCCTGGTGGCCTGGGCCTTGCCCGTGGTCCTGGGCCTGGCGCTGGTGGCGGCGGCGGCCTACTGGGACATCCCGCCCTTTGACCGGAATCTGAGCCACTTCACGTCCCAGCAGCAACTGGCCCGCGACGAGGTGGGGCGCGACTGCCTGTTGTTGCAGGGCCTGCTGCAACGCGAGAACGCCCGGCATGGTCCGGACAACCTGGTCAAGGTCCTGCGTAATTTCCTGGGCCAGCACAACCCCTCCCGGCTTTATCGCGGGTTGCTGCTGCTGGACGCGGCCAACCGGGTGGTGGCCGGGGCCAGCTTGGAGGCCGGCGGCTTCCCCCTGCCGCCGCCGGGCTCGATCTACGCCAGCCTGGAGCTCAGCGACCACCAGCCCGGGGCCTATCGTCTGCTGGAGCTTTATCGCTCCGCGCCGGGACAGCCCAGCGGGGTCAAATCCCTGGAGTTGCTTTTCACCCTGCCGGACGCCGATAATGGCTGGAAATGGCTGGTGCTGGTCTTGGACCGCCAGGTCTTGCGCGAGGTCTATCAAATCGGCGACGAGCAGATCGACCGCTTTCGCTCCGGCCGGATCTGAGCCGCCCCCTTGGCAAGAGTGTGAAACGTCGTTGCCTCACTATTCCGGTTGCACAAATCAACCGCCTAATGTAAATCTGGCGCCCAGGGAGGATTCCTCTTGACGCCAGCCGCATTCAAGCGTCCCCGCAAGCGCAAGCCGAGCCGCAAGCCCCGCGAGGCCCACCCCGAGACCCGGGGTCGTCACGAGGAGACCACCGCCCGGTTCGAGCCCCGGATCAACCGGCGGTTGACCCCGGTCTTGCAGGCCATCGGGGTGCCCGAGGCCGCGCCCTTCGTGCCCGATCCCTTCCAGGTCCAGGCGGTGGAGCTCCTGGCCCGACACGACGTGGTGGTCAGCGCCCCCACCGGCAGCGGCAAGACCTGGATCGCCGAGCAGGCCATCCGGGTGGCCCTGGACCAGGGCCAGCGGGCCTGGTACGCCAGCCCGCTGCGGGCCTTAAGCAACTCCAAGTACGCCGAATTCGGGGAGTTGTTCGGACCGGAGCGGGTGGGCATCCTCACCGGCGAGCGCAAGGAGAACGTGAACGCGCCCCTGATCGTGGGCACCACCGAGATCCTGCGCAACCAGCTTTACGACGCCATGTATCGCGGCGCGGACCTGGATTCCTCCCTGGTGGTGTTGGACGAGGCCCACTTCCTGGGCGACCCCGAGCGGGGGGTGGTCTGGGAGGAGGTCATCATCTATCTCCCGCGCCGGGTGCGGCTGTTGCTGCTCTCGGCCACGGTGGAAAACGCCGACCAGATCGCCCGCTGGCTGGAGTTCGTGCGGGACGAGTCCTGCGTCACCGTCTTCAGCGACCAACGCCCGGTGCCCCTGTTCCCCCTGTTCCTGTTCCCGGACGGCGAGCTGACCCCGCTGAACTCCAGCCGGGGCGGTCTTTTTCCCCAGGTGCGCCACTGGTTGGACAAGGAGGGCGGCTCCCGGCCCCGGCGGCCGGCGCCCCACATGCCGCCCTTCGCCAACATCCTGCGCGCCCTGGACCACGCCGACCTGTTGCCGGGCATCTTTTTCCTGAAAAGCCGCTCCGACTGCGACAACGCCCTGGCCCAGGCCGCGGCCTCGCGCCTGGAGATCGACCCCCAGCTGCGCCGCCGGCTCAACGCCGAGGTGGACGAGTTCCTGGAGCGCTACCCGTTCCTGGCCAACCACCCCCACCTGGGCTACCTGCGCCACCTGCACGTGGCCGCCCACCACGCCGGGCATTTGCCCCACTGGAAGCTGATGGTGGAGCGGCTGATGCAACGCGGCCTGCTCAAGACCATCTTCAGCACCTCCACCGTGGCCGCCGGGGTCAATTTCCCGGCCCGCACCGTGGTCATCACCCAGAGCGACCGCTTCAACGGCCGCGACTTCGTGGACCTGACCGCCACCGACCTGTTGCAGATGACCGGTCGGGCCGGGCGGCGGGGCATGGACAACATCGGCTTTTGCCTGGTGGCGCCCGGCCCCTATCAGAACGTGCCCCTGATCGCCGGTCTGATGGGTTCCACCCCGGAGCCGATCCAGAGCCAACTGCACATCAACTTCTCCATGGTGCTGAACCTGCTCCTGAGCCAGCGTCCGGCCGAGGTCAAGCAACTGCTGGGCCTGAGCCTGGCCACCTTCCAGCGCCTGGAGGAGCGCGGCGGGAGCCAGCGCCCGGCCACCGGCCCCCAGCAGGCCCTCAAGGCCCTGTCGGCCCTGCTGGCCGACTCGGCCTGCGCCGGGCCGGAGGAGGCGGTGGTGCGCCGCCGCCGCCGTCGCCAGTTGGAGAACCTGCGCCGCCGCCTGGAGCGGGAGCGGGATTCCGCCTCCCAGCGCTCCGGCCTCTGGGCCTCGCTGGTGCGGGGGCGGGTGTTCATGGACATGTACGGCGCCCTGGCCGCGGTGCTGCGGCGGGAGGGCGAGGGCGACCAGGCCGGGATGCTGGCGGTGAGCCTGGTGCCCGACCGTCGCCTGAGCAAGGGCCGGCCGCGCCTGGATTTCGTGCCCCTGGACGAGGTGGCCGGGGTGTTCCAGGAGGTCCTGGACCTGCCCCACGCCGGCGGCGGGCGGATGTTGGCCCAGGCGGTTTTGGAGCAGATTCCGGCCAACCCCAGGCCCCTGGCCCCGCCCCAGCTGGAGGACCTGGGCCAGCGCGAGCGCCAGGACCTGGAGGAGCGTCTGACCGGGGTGGTGGAGGAGTTGGGCAGCCTGGCCTGCGAGACCTGCCCCCTGGCCGGGCAATGCCTGGACCAGCGCCAGGAGCTGCACCAGTTGATGGACCAGGCCGAGGCGGCCATGAGCCGGGTCCAGGAGGAGAGCCACGCCTTCTGGTACGACTTCGTGCGCCACCTGGAGTTCCTGCGGGCCGAGGGCTTCGTGGACGCCCAGGGGCGGCTGTTGCCGGACGGGGTCTGGGCCAGCAACCTGCGTCTGGACCAACCCATCCTCATCGCCGAGGCCATCCGCCAGGAAGCCCTGCCCCAAGAGGACCCGGTGCTCCTGGCCGCCCTGGTGGCCCTCTTTGTGGACGACCGCGAGCGCGACGCCGAGAACCGCTACCTTAGCCAGCGCCTCAACGAGGGCTTCGTGCGCCTGCGCCGCTCCCTGGACGGCATCCAGGACCGCATGCGCCAGTGGGGCTTCGAGACCCCGGTGATGCCCATGCCCGCGGCCAGCGCGGTCTTCGCCTGGGCCCTGGGCAGCGAGTTCAGCGACGTGGTGGCCATCTTCGGGGCGGGGGAGGGCGACCTGGCCAATTTGGTCTACCGCACCGCCGACAACCTGCGCCAGCTCACCAGCCTGACCCACACCCATCCCCGCCTGGCGGCCTGCGCCCGGGAAGCGGTGGACCTGTTGCTGAGACCGCCAGTGGTGGTGCCTATTTAGACCAAAACCTTATAATTCGCGTGAATGAAAAGACGGGCTCGATCAGGGCTCGCGGCGGTCGCGTTTGGCGATCTTGGTCAAATCTTTTTCTGGCAAGGCCCCGTAAAACGCTTCTATTTGTTTGGGGTGGCTAATCATGCGGTCAACGATGAAGTTGACCAACCCAAACAGACGGTTAGCTACTTCAGGGTTATCATCGATATCAATCTGGCCTGGATGGACTGCGTTGTTGCCAATCACCCTGACGGTATCCAACGCCTGCTGAACTTCGGGCGGGAGTCCTTTCCGCACCAACGTCCCAATGTCGGCGTTAAGGTTGACCCCAGGCAGCCCCAACTCCACGCACAGCATTTGCACGCAAAGACGCAGCAAGGCGGCTGCACCGCGAGGAGAGCGGGAAACAATGGCCCTACTTTCCTCAAATATTTTTTTTAATGCCGGAGGAAGGTCTTGGTGTGGTCCTATTCCTACGGCTCTGCCTGGATAGACAAGGAGTTCGTCATACCAAAGTGCGGGTTGCTCGCAGTGCCAACAAATTGAACGCTTCCAGCCAGCAAGAGATACTTGATTGCGATAGTCGTCATTTTTTGAACCAACCCACCATAGTTGGTCCCAATCTTGGTGGGCAAAAGCGCCACAGTGAGGGCAGTTGAATGCATCTGCCTCGAATTGTGGTGCTACGTAGTCCGCCATCTCCCCCTTCCATGATGCCTTTATCCCCCCATCCGGCCGCCGGCCTTAGGGCCGGCTGTCGTGGGTCACCTTCCAGAAGAAGTCCTCGCCCGAGCCGATCACCCAGGGCTGGTGGTCGCTGGCGTAGACATAGCCCATGACGCCCTTCAACTGGCTGGCCCCGAAGCCCTGGTACATGGCCCAGGCCTGGCGGCGATACTTGTCGGCGTCCTTGGGGCTGGACTGGTAGCCATGCTCGGTGATGATCACCGGGCGATCGCCGATGAACTCCTTGGTCTTGGCGGCCCAATACTTGGTCTTGCCGGCGTCGTCGTCGTACTGGTGGGCGCTGAAGTAGTCGAACCCGGAGTTGGTGGCCCGCCAGACGTTCTTGACCACCTCGATCTTGCTGTCGTTCAGGGTCATGAAGGGCGAGAAGGCGGTGTAGCCCCCGGCCGAGCGCACGCCGTTGCTGAAGCCGTTGAGCAGGCTGATCAGGCCGTCCTTGAATTCGGTGGTGTCGTGGGACACCCCGATGCCGATGGGCGCGCCGTTGTCGGGCTCGTTCCAGGCCTCCATGATGGCGTTCTCCCAGCCCAGGGACTTGACCTTGGTGGTCAGCTTGGAGGCCAGGTTCTGGTAGCGGTTGGATTTCTCCTGCCAGGAAAGCGAGGAGAGCAGGCGCTCGTCGCCCGAGGAATAGGTGGAGTAGCTGGAGAGGTTGACCACCAGGTTGGCGGCGATGCCGCTGCGCGATGACGCCTGGCTGAGCCGGTTGAGCCCCGGCTCCAGACGGTACCAGTTGCTCTCGGCCACCTCGTCGGTGCTCATGTTTATGCGCAGCCAGGGACCGGCGTAGCGCAGACAGAGCTCGAAGTCGTTGACCGACATGGTGTCCAACTGCTGGACGTTCATGCCGTACTGGCTCCAGGAGAAGGCGTCGTGGGGGATGCCCGCGTCGTCATAGTCCGGGCCGGTGATCTCGTCCTTCTTGTCGCTGAACCAGTCGAAGAGGTCGGTGAACCAGTCGAAGAAGCCATTGGCCTTGCCGTCGTAGCCCAGGGAGGTCAGGGTCTCGGTCTGGAGCTGCGAATTGGCGGCCAACTCGGGGTGGAGCGCGAAGTACTGGTTCATGGCCTCGCCGGCGCTGGCGGCGCCGGAGACCACGTCCAGGTAGGACCAGGCCTGGCCGGCGTTGAAGGCCCGGGTCACCTGCTCATAGGCCCCGGTGCTGGCCTGGGCCGGAAGCACGGTCATAAGGGCGAACAGGAGGGTCAGGGTCAGGGTCTTGGCGGCATTCAGGGTTTTGGACATGTCGTGGATCCCTCGCCTGGCGGTTGCCCGGCGGCGTCTTGGCGCGGCCGCCGGGGTGAAGTTTCCGGTACGATTTCCGGGAACTATGCCACAGCAAAACCGCAAAATCTAGTGTATCCCGCCATGGTGGACACCAAATTTGCGGTTTTTCGGGATTCCTGGGCGGGCTCAGGCCGGGTGGGCGGCCAGGCTCTGCCAGGCCGCGCGGCGCGGCTCCGGGGTCACCGGCGCGGCCAGCTCGTCCAACACCTCGGCCACGTAGGCCGGCCGACGCATGCCCACCAGCACGCAATCGACCCCGATTGTGGACCACAGGGCGCGCAGGGCCAGACGGCCGAGGCTGGCGGCCTGGCCCCAGACCGGGTCGGCGGCCGCCGCGCGGCGGCGGATTTGGGCCAATTCCTGGGCGGTGGCCATGCGGTAGACCGCGCCCACCGCGCCAAAGGCCTGGTTCACCAGGGCCAGGTGGCGGTTGATGAGGCCTTCCAGCTCCGGGCTGGTCCCCTTGGTCTGGTGGATGAATTGCAGCGCGGCGTGAATGCGGGGCAGGAAGTACTCGCCCTCCAAATGCCGCCAGTGCTCCAGGCCTTGCAGTTGGTTCCAGTGCTCGGCCAGGGTGGGGGCGGCGGAGAGATAGGCGGCCACCTGCTGGGACTGGCCCGGCTCCAGGCCCAGTTCGGGCAGCAGCTTGGCCACCAGGTCCTCCTCCGCGACCCGGAGCTTGGCGATGTGGTCCAGGAGCTCTTCCGGACTGGGCGGGTCCACCGGCTCCAGCTCGGCCAGGCGCAGCAGCCCCCGTTCCGGGCTCATGGCGTTGAGGGGGCGGTTGACCAGCACCCCCAGGCCCAGGTCCCGGGCCAGGTCCAGCAGGGAGTGACCGCCGGGCTGGTTGGGGTTGAGCACCGCGCCGGGTTCCAGCAGGTTGCAGGGGAACTCGATCACCCGGAAGTGATGGCCGCCAGCCAGGGCCGTGGCCCTTTGCCAGACCTCGGCCAGGGAGGTGAAGTCAGGGTGGTCGGCGGGCAGGGGGAGGGTGTTGGAGCTGATGCCGTAGCAACCGATGCGGCCCCGGGCCACCTCCTGTTCCAGGTGGGCGAAGGCCTGGCCGATGCGGCGGTAATACTCGGCCTTGGCCTCCGGGCCAGGCAGGTCGCGCTCGCGGGCCCACTGCCAGAAGTATTCCGGGTTGTGCAGCAACAACACGTCGATGCAGTCCAGTTGCAACCGCTCCAGGCTGCGGCCGATCTGGTCGGCCAGGAACTCCGGGTGCAGGCAGTGCTCCAGGCCCGGCTCCAGCTCCAGAAGCTCCGGCCAGGGTCGGCCCTCCTGCTTGCGCTCCTGGCTCTGCTGATAATTCCGGCCCTGGAGGTAGCCGGCCTTGGTCACCACCACCACCTGCTCGCGCTGGACCAGGCCGGCCTGGATCAGCCGGCCCAGGACCGCGCCCACCAGGAGCTCGGAGTGGCCATCGCTGTAGTTGGCGCTGGTGTCGATCAGGTTGACCCCACCCAGCAGGGCCTTCTCCAGGGCGGTGTGGTGCTCCTCCACCTCCACGTCCACCCGGTAGCCGCCGAAACCGGCGGCGCTGACGGTCAGGCCGGTGGAGCCCAGGGCGCGGTGGGCCAGGTCGGGGTGGGCGGCGGCCAGGGCGGCGGTGGCGCTGGTGGTGGCGCGAGGCATGGGCTTCTCCGTGGGTTTGGAGTTGGAGGGCGTCCCCGGGGGGCGGGCGACGGGGATCAGTATATCCGCCGCCAGCCGGGGGCGCGCCGAATTTTCGAGTCAGGGACTTGACTTTGCCCAAAAGCGACTGCACTATTATGCGAAGCTGGAGGACAGTATGGCTTATTTAGATCATGACGGCGACGTGGAGGACTTCTCCTACCACTGCTTCGACGACTGCGAGAACTTCCCGGCCGGGTGCAAGACCTGCGACCATGTGATGCACGAGGGCTATGGTTACCAGGACCAGCCCCAGCCGGTCAAGCAGGTGTCGCCGGAGGAGCCGGCCGCCCCGGTCGAGGAGTAGGGCTTCAACCGCCGGGAAGGCCAGGAGCCGCTTCAGCCGGGTTCCTGGGTCGCGCATAGTTCGATCGCACCAGGGAACACCAAAGCCCACCGCGAAGGCGGCGGGTTTTTTCTTGCCGCCGGTCCGGTTAGCTCAGCCCGTATTTCTTCATCTTGTACGCCAGGTTGGACTTGGTGAGCCCCAGGGCCTCGGCCGCGTGGGCCGCCACCCCGTCGGCCTCTTGCAGGGCGCGCAGGATCATGCGCCGCTCCAGGTCCTCCACCGCCTCATTGATGCTCATGTCCTGGGGCAGGCCCGGGACGCCGGATTCGGCTGCGGTTGGGCGCACCTCCAGGGGTAGATCCGGGGGCCGGATCTCCGCCCCGGCCATGATCACCGCCCGCTCCAGGGCGTTCTCCAACTCGCGCACGTTGCCCGGCCAGGCGTAGTCGTAGATCACCTGCATGGCCTCGGGCGAGACCCCGGGCGCGGTCCGCCCCACCTCGGCCGCGTAGCGCCGCACGAAGTGGGCCACCAGGGCCGGCAGGTCCTCCTTGCGCTCGCGCAAGGGGGGCAGCTCCAGGCGGACCACGTTGAGGCGATAGAAAAGGTCCTCGCGGAACTGGCCGCTGGCCACCGCCTGGGCCAGGTCGCGGTTGGTGGCGGCCACGATGCGCACATCCACGCTCAGGGGCTGGTTGCCGCCCACCCGCTCGAAGGTGCGCTCCTGCAACACCCGCAACAGCTTGACCTGCAAGGCGGGGGCGATCTCGCCCACCTCGTCCAGGAAGAGCGTTCCCTTGTCGGCCAGCTCGAAGCGGCCCTTGCGCCGGCCCACCGCGCCGGTGAAGGCCCCCTTCTCGTGGCCGAAAAGTTCGCTCTCCAACAGGGTCTCGCTCAGGGCCATGCAGTTGACCGGCACGAAGGGCTCCTCGGCCCGGGGGCTCTGCTGGTGGATGGCCCGGGCGATCAGCTCCTTGCCGGTGCCGCTCTCGCCGGTGATCAGCACCGTGGCCTTGGTGGCGGCCACCTTCTTCACCAACTCGAAGACCTGGCGCATGGGCCGGCTGTCGCCCACGATGCTGCCAAAGCCCCTTCCCCGGCTGGCGTCCTCCCTTAGCAGACGGTTCTGGGCCACCAGGCGGCGCAGCTTGAGGGCCTTGTCCACCGTGAGCAAGAGCTCCTGGTTCTCGAAGGGCTTCATGATGTAGTCCACCGCCCCCAGCTTCATGGCCTCCACGGCGTTTTCCACCGTGCCGAAGGCGGTCATCACGATCACCGGCAGGTCGGGGTGCATCTGCTTGACCTGGGCCATCAGCTCCAGGCCGGTCAGGCGCGGCATGCGCATGTCGGTGATCATCAGGTCGGGCTCTTCTTCTTCCAGCACCGCCAATGCCCGCGCGCCGCCAGCCGCGGTCAGCACGTCATAGCCGGCCTCGGAGAGCAGGGCGTCCAACACCACCAGATAGTTCTTTTCGTCGTCGACTACGAGAATGCGCTCCACGCTGGCTCCGCTGTCCGGGCGCCGAGGCCCGGATCGGGTTCAGGACTGGCGAGCGGCCAAGGCCCCCACCAAGGCGGCGGGGTGGGGTGGGGCCCGGAGGCTAGCCCGCCAGCCCCCGGGCCGTCCGGATGGTCCTAGCGGGTCTTGGGGAAGGGCAGCTTGGCCCCCAACTTGGCCCGCACCTCGGCCATCTCCTCCAGGCGCAGCTGGTTCAGCTTGTGGCCCAGGTCGTTGACCTCCCTGGACTTGGCCGCGAACTTGGCCGCGTCGAACTGGGCCGCCTGCCACAGCTCCTTGAGCTCCTTGCCCCCGGCCCGCAGCTTGGCCTTGAGCTCCTTCATGGCCGGGGCCCGCTTGGCCTGGATGGCCTCCACCGCGGCCTTTTCCTGGGCCTCCAGGCGCTCCAGGTACTGATGATAGGTCTTGGGCTCGACCTTGGCCGGCGCGGCCGGGGTCGGAGCGGCGGGCGCGGCCGGGGCCGCCACCAGCGAGGCGGGCAGGCAGAGGCTGAGCAGGATCAACAGGCACAGGATGTTTCGCGTTGGTTTCAGCATGGAATATTCCCCCCTTGGGTTCAACATGGCGTCGTCTTGCCCAGAGCCGGCCGGTCCGGCTCGTTCCGTCTTCGATATTCCGATCCGGCGGCCGGCGGTCAGGCCGCTTTGAGGCGCACCTCCACCCGGGCCCCGCCCAGGGATTCGGAACGGCCCAGCTCCACCCGGCCCTGGTGGCTGGCGATGATGCTGCTGACAATGGACAGGCCCAGGCCGGTGCCCTGCTCCTTGGTGGTGAAAAAGGGATCCAGGATGCGGCCCACGACCTCGGGGTCGAAACCCGGACCGTCGTCCTCCACCACCGCCGCCACCCAGGTCTGGCCGCCGCTCTCGACCAGGCCGGTGCTGACCGCCAGGACGCCCCCGCCTTGCTCCTCCAGGGCCTGGATGGCGTTGTTGAAGATGTTGAGGAAGGCGCGATAGAGCAGGTCCGGGTCGCCCAGGGCCAGACTGGCGCGGGCGGCGTAGTGACGGGTCAGGCCGACCCCGGCCCGCTCGGCCTCCGGGGCCAGCAGTTGCAGGTTGCGCTCCAGCACGTCCTCCAGCCTGAGCGGGCGCAGCTCCGGGGTCTGGGGCCGGGCGAAGTCCAGGAATTCGGTGACGATGCGGTTCAGGCGGGTGGACTCCTCCACGATGACCTCGGCCAGGGCCTTTTGCTTGGCCTCCAGACGGCTGCCCAACAGCTCGGCGGTGGAGCGCACGATGCCCAGGGGGTTGCGGATCTCGTGGGCCACCCCGGCGATCATCCGCCCCAGGCCGGCCAGGCGCTCGGAGTGGTGGAGCTGCTCCTTGAGCGAGGCCTCGCGGGCCGCCCGCTCGGCCATCACCCGCTGGCCCCGGATGACGATGGAGCGCAGGATCACGAACAGAAGCGCCATCATGGCCAGCAGGGTGACCACGATCAGGGTCTGGTTGCCCCGGATCTCCTCGAAGTCGTCGCTGATGTCCAGGGTGATCTCGAAGACCGCCCGAGGCGGACCCAATTCGGCGGTCAGGCGGCGCTCGTCGCGCAGGGGGATGAAGGTCTTGAGCACCTGGTTGCGCCCCCCGCCCCAATCGAAGTAGTCCAGCTCCGGCTCCAGCACGCTGGCGTAGGAGCCGCTGGCCGCCGCCCGGAAGGCCGCGCCCTCGATGCCCACCCGGCCGATGTGCTCGGGTTGGGTGCTGTAGATGATGTTGCCCTCCAGGTCCAGGATGTTGACCTGGCGCACCTGGAAGGAATGCACCGTGTTCTTGACCACCGCGTCCAGCAGGCTGAACTGGGTGGGCTGGCCCACGTTGATGCCGCCGTAGTCGCGCAGGGCCGGCACCACGAAGCGCACCATCACCTGGTGGTTGAGGTTCTCGGCCAGGAGCAGGGCGTACTGCTCGCGCTTGTGCAGCATGAACTCGGTGTTGCGCTGGGTGACCACGGTGGTGATGGTCAGGGTGAACAGCAGGATGATGACCAGGCTGGTGACCGAGAAGTATTTCACCAGCTCGAAGGGCCGGCGCAGCACCGGATCGCTCTCCGCCGGGGGGGCGGGAGCCTGGTACAGGCTCGGGTTTTCGCTCAGCGAGTTGGCCAAGGGCTGCTCCTGGCGGGTCCGGCCCCTGTTATAGGACGAAACGCTGGCCCAGGTCCAGCTCCTCCAGACGCTGGCGGTGGGACTCGAAGCCCGGCCGGCCCATCAGGCCGTAGGTCAGCTTCTTGCTCAGCTCCACCCCGGGCTGGTCCAGGGGGTCGATGCCCAGCAGGGACCCGGCCGCCACCGTGGCCGCCTCCAAGAGAAAGAGCACCTGGCCCAGGGCGTCCTCGTCCAGGCGGGGCAGGCACAAGGCCAGGCTGGGCCGGCCCTGGTCGGCCAGGGCGGCGGCGGTGGCCTTGGCCTCGGCCTGGATCAGCTCGGCCAGGGAGCGCCCGCCCAAATAGGCCATGGCGTCCAGTTCGGGGTACAGGGCCGGGATCTCCAGATCGCAACCGTAGTTGTCCAGGGTGACGAAGCAGATCAGCTTGTCGTGGGGGCCTTCCATATAGAGTTGAAGCTGGCTGTGCTGGTCGGTGGCTCCCACCGCCGCCACCGGGGTCTGGCCCAGGTTGACGGTCTCGCCCTTGAGGTTCAGGGCCTTGCCCAGGCTCTCGGCCCAGAGCTGGGCGAACCATTGGGCCAGGCCAAAGAGGTCGCTGACATAGGGCATCATCACCAGGACGTTGCGCCCCCGTCGCCAGAAATCCACCGCCAGGGCCGCGAAGAGATAGGCCGGGTTGGCGGTCATCTCCGGGGCCAGGCAGCGGGCGGCCATGCGGCCGGCCCCGGCCAGCAGGGCGTCGATGTCATGCCCGGCGCAGGCCAGGGGCAATAGCCCCACCGCGCTCAGCACCGAATAGCGCCCGCCCACGTTGGGCGGCACCGCCAGGGCCGGGAAACCCTGCAGCGCGGCCAGGGGGCGCAGGCTGCCGGCCACCGGATCGGTGGTCAGCACCAGGCGGCGGCGGGCCTCCTCCGAACCCAGGGCGCGTTCCAGGCGGTCCAGCACCACCATGAACTGGCTGGCGGTCTCGGCGGTGGAGCCGCTCTTGCTGATGACGTTGAAGGCGGTGCGCTCCAGGTCCAGGCCCTCCAGGAGGCTGGTGAACATGCGCGGGTCGGAGTTGTCGGCCACGTAGAGGCGCATGCCGCCCTGGCGGCGGGGCAGGCTGTGGCGCCAGAGGCCGTTGAGGGCCATGTCCACCGCCGTGGCTCCCAGGGCGCTGCCGCCGATGCCCAGCACCACCAGGTTGTCGGCCAGCCCGCGCAGGCTCTCGGCCTGGGACTTGATCGCCTCCAACTCGGCGGCCGGGGTCTGGGGCAACTCCCAGAAGCCCAGACGGCCCTCCCGGCGGCCGCGCTCCAGCTCCTGATGCACCGTGGCGAAGGCTTGGCCCAGCTCCTGGGCTCGTTGACGGTCGATGCCGTGGACGTCGCCCAGGGCCTCGGCGGTGCAGTAGGCATAGTCCAGGCGCAGGTCGGTGGGGGTCATGCGATGAATCCTTTCCGCCCTGGGGCAAGGGATATGTCAGATATGGCGTATGGTTATGGGACACACCCCCCAGACGCCCCTGGCTTGATTATACGGAGGCCGGCGGCGGGGAACAAGCTGGGGGGGCTGGTCGCGGATGTTTGACAAACCCAGCCAACGAGTCTATATTGACCCCAAATTACAGCATGTGAAACGAGAAAAAGCGCCCCCTGTCCGGGAGACCATCCGTGAAGCAAACCCTGGACCGCCTGGCCGACGAGATTCTGGACCTGGACCCCGAGGAGCTCAAGGCTCTGCTGCCCGAGATACAAGCCCGCATGGATCAGGCCGACCACACCCTGGAATGGGAGCGGGCGGTGGTCAACTTTTTCATCATCAACGCGGTGCGGGTCAAGGACAAGCTCTGCTGCCAGCAGCAGGGGCGAGTCTTCCGCTCCCCGGGCGGCGCCCGGCTGCGGGTGGTGAAATAGCGTCAGCTTTTCCGCGCGCTTAATCTGGCCCTTCCATCCTTTGGATGGAGGGGTGGTCTTTATTCCCCCGGGGGCTGGCCGCCCCCCGGCCCGCTGGCGCGGTTCCGGCGCAGGCGGGCCTTGGCCTGGGCCAATTCCTTTAGCCTCTCCCTGATCTGACGCTCGCGCCCGTGCTCGGTGGGCTGGTAGTAGCGCCGGCCCCGGAGCCGGTCGGGCAGGTATTCCTGGGCCACCACCGCGTCGGGGTGGTCGTGGGGATAGTCGTAGTCCCGGCCGTAGCCCAGGCCCTTCATCAGCTTGGTGGGGGCGTTGCGGATGTGCAGCGGCACCTCCAACGGCCCCAGCTTGTTGGCGTCGGACAGGGCCTGGCCAAAGGCGACGTAGACGGCGTTGGACTTGGGCGCCAGGGCCAGGTAGACCGCCACCTGGGCCAGGGCCAGCTCGCCCTCGGGCCGACCCAAAAGGTCGAAGGCCCCCAGGGCGGCCACCGCCTGGTTCAGGGCGTAGGGGTCGGCCAGGCCCACATCCTCGCTGGCGAAACGCACCATGCGCCGCAGCAGGTAGTGGGGGTCCTCGCCAGCGGCCAGCATTCGGGCCAACCAATACAGGGCCGCGTCCGGGTCCGACCCGCGCAGGGACTTGTGCAGGGCGCTGATGAGGTTGTAGTGCTCCTCGCCGGCCTTGTCGTAGCGCAGGGCGTTTCGGCCGATGGCCTGCTCGGCCTGCTTGAGATCCACCACCCGGGTTCCGCCCGGCCCCAGGGGGGCGGTGAGCACCGCCGCCTCCAGGCTGGAGAGCAGCCGCCGGGCGTCGCCAAAGGCGGTGGCGATCAGGTGGGCCCGGGCCTCGGGGTTGACCTGGGCCTGGTAGCCGCCCAGGCCGCATTCGGGATCGGCCAGGGCCCGGTCCAGGATCTGGGCCAGGTCCTCCTCGCCCAGGGGATGGAGCACCAGCACCCGGGCCCGGGAGAGCAGGGCCGGAATGATCTCGAAGCTGGGGTTCTCGGTGGTGGCCCCCAAGAGCACGATCACCCCGGATTCCACGTGGGGCAGGAAGGCGTCCTGCTGGGCCTTGTTGAAGCGGTGGATCTCGTCCACGAACAGCACCGTCAGGCGCTGGCGCTTCAACGCCTCGCGGGCCTCCTGCACCACCCGCCGGATGTCGGCCACCCCAGACAATACCGCCGAGAACTCGATGAAGTCCGCCTGCCAGTCTCGGGCCAGGAGCCGGGCCAGGGTGGTCTTGCCGGTGCCGGGCGGCCCCCAGAAAATCAGGCTGGTGGGGCGTTGGCTGGCGATGAGCCTGGTCAGGGGGCCGTCGGCGGCCAGCAGATGGCCCTGGCCCACGTACTCGGCCAGGCTTTTGGGGCGCATGCGCTCGGCCAGGGGGGCCTGGCCGCCGGCGCTGAGCGGGGGATTGGCGGGGTGAAAAAGCTCCATCACAACGCGTCCGCCGGCCGTCGGCCCAGGGAGACCCGGGCCGCGCGCCAGGCCCGGCCCAGGCGGTCGCCCAGGCGATTGGCGGCCAGGCGCTCGATGGCGTCCAGGCGCAGTTCGGCCTCCCGGCGTCCGGCCTCGACCATCTGCTCGGCCTTGACGAAATCCATCCAGTGCAGGTGGCCCACCGGGGGGCGCAGCACCAGGTCGGCCTGGCGCAGGGTCAGCTCGTTGAGCACCGTGGCCTGGATGTCACCGGCCCGCAGGAAGACCTCCAGGGCCTGGCGGGGCTCGGCCGGGGAGGCCTCCAAGGCGCGGTCCACGCTCACCGCCAACAAGCGGGCATGGCCCAGCCGGCGGGCCTCCAGGGTGGGCACCAGGGAGCAGACCCCGCCATCCATCAGGGCGCGGCCCTGGTGGCGCACCAGGGGGGCCACCCCGGGCACCGCGCAGGAGGCGGCCAGGGCCTCGCGCAGGGGGCCGTGGTCCAGGATCACGGTCTGGCCGCTCTGGCTGTCGGTGGCCACGGCGGCGAAGGGCAGGGGCAGGGATTCGATCATCACGTCCGGGGCGAAAAACTCCACCATGGCCCGGAAGAACTCCTGGCCCAGGACCGAGTCCTCCAGGACCAGGGATTTCAGCAGACGCCCCTGGCAGACCAGGCGGCCGAAGCGGTCGCCCAGGCCGGCCCGGGTCTCGCCGGCCCCTTCGCGGATCATGGCCTTGACCCGGGGGTCGTTGGCCAGGGGCGAGGCGGCGAACTCCCGCGCCCGCTCCACCATCTCGGCGATGTCATAGCCCAGGGCCAAACCGGCCCCGGCGATGGCTCCGCTGCTGGTGCCCACGATGGATCGCACCGGGATGCCGCGCCCCTTGAGCGCCTGGAAGACCCCCAGGTGGGCGAAGCCCCGCGCCCCGCCGCCGCCCAGGGCCAGGCTGATTCCCACCTTGCGCGCCCCGGCCATGCCATCCCCCCATCGAATCTGGTGCAATGCCCTTTACATACCGCACGGTCTTGGTTATATTTACCCCGCCCGGGCCAGCCACGCCAGCCATGTCGGCGAAGGCGGGCCTTTCGGCAAATTCTACAGCAAAGAAGGTGATATTAGTGCAAGTCCAGGTCATGGACAACAACGTCGAGAAGGCCATCAAGCTGCTCAAGCGCAAGCTGACCAAGGAAGGCGTCTTCCGTCAGCTCAAGGAAAAGCGTTGGCACGAGAAGCCTTCCGACGCCCGCCGGCGCAAGCAGCGCCAGGCCCGGCGCCGCCTGCGCCGTCAGATGGCCCGCGCCCGCGCGCGCGGTCGCGGCTAGCCGCCGATTATTTCGGTATCCAGCCTCCCCCGGGCGGGCTCCTAGCCGGAGCGCCGCCGGGGGAGTTTTTCGTCCGGCCCCGGGCAGGAGCGGTTTCAAATCCCGGCAAGGGTGTGCTATAACTGGCCACCCGCCGCGCCGGACGGCAGGGGCCAACCCTATTTCGGAGCCGCGAGATGCACCGCAAACGCCTGATCACCTCCGCCTGCCTGGCCGCGCTGCTGGCCCTGGCCCCCCTGTCCGCCCCGGCCCAACCCCAGAACCCCGACACGCCGCCGCCGGGCACGCCCTTTGACCTGCAGACCATGCTCTGGAACAAGGACGTGAACCAGGACGGCAAGGTGACCCGCGAGGAGTTCTGCGCCGGGGCGGGCGACCAAAACGCCTGCGCGGTGCGCCACCGCCAACTGGACCAAAACGGCGACGGCGTCATCAGCAAGCAGGATCTGGCGCAACGCTTCAAGGACCTGGACGCCGACGGCGACGGCCGCGTCAGCCGTCAGGAATTCATGGACAAGTGGCGGGACGGCCAAAACGCGGCCAGCCATTACCAGCGCCTGGACAGCGACAGCGACGGCTACATCACCCAAGATGAGTTCATGGGCGGCTGGGCCACCATCCCGGTGTTTTCCTGGTAGGCGGGCAATAACCGCCAACTTTCATGGCGGCCGCAAAAAACACGACCGCGTCCGAGTCAGGCTCGGACGCGGTTCGCTTTGGGGGCGAAAAGAGGCTAGAGCCAGCCCCGGGTCAGCCAGACCACCAGGAGGGCGGCCCCGCCGGCCAGGGCGCAGGCCGCGCCATAGAGATGGAAGAGGCCGCTTACGTCCGGGGGCAGGGGATCGCGGCCGCTGGGGTTGAGCCAGGGCTTTTCCACCAACACCCCGCCGTAATAGTTGGGCCCCCCCAGGCGCACCCCCAGGGCGGCGGCGGCGGCGGCCTCGGGCCAGCCGGAATTGGGGCTCTTGTGGGCGGCGTGGTCGCGCCGGGCTCCCTGCCAGGCCTGGCGGCCGTCCAGCCCCACCAGGGGGCAGGCCAGGGCCAGCAGCCCGGCGCTGAGGCGGGCCGGGAGCCAGCCGGCCAGGTCGTCCAGCCGGGCCGAGAAGCGGCCCAGATCGATATAGCGCTGGTCGCGGTAGCCCACCATGGAATCCAGGGTGTTGACCGCCTTGTAGGCCACGGCCAGCACCGGGCCGCCCAGGGCCAGGTAGAAGAGCGGGGCCACCACCCCGTCGTTGAAGTTCTCGGCCACGGTCTCGATCAAGGCCCGGCGCACCCCGGCCGGGTCCAGGCCGGCGGTGTCGCGGCCCACGATGCGCCCCAGCATCTCGCGGGCTTTTTCCAGGTTCCCAGCCTCCAGGGGCGCGGCCACCGCCCGGGCCTCGCGCCAGAGCTGGCCCAGGGCCAGGCACTGGAAGGCCAGCAACGTGGCCAGCAGCAATCCCAGGGGACGCCAGAGGCCCCAGGCCAGGGCCAGGGCGATCTGGGCCGCCCAGGTGAAACCGCCCACCACGATGATGGCCAGAAGGGCTCCGGCCAGGCGCAGGCCGGCGGGAGTCTGGTAGCGCCGCCGCAGCCAGGCCTCCAGACGGGTGATGGCCCGGCCCATCCAGCGCACCAGGTGGGGCCAGGTGGGCGGATCGCCCAGCAGGGCGTCGGCGGCCAGGGCCAGCAGGACAACCAAGGCGGCGTTCATATTGACTTTCTCTGCACGGTGACTGTTCTATCGCGCGAAGGCTTGTTCATTGGCAAGCGCCCCCCTGAAGTTTTTGGGGAAGGGGGGTCCGGGGGGAAACCCTTTTGTCCACAAAAGGGTTTCCCCCCGTCGAGCTCTTCTCCTAAAAAGCCTTCAGCAGCATGGCGCGGCGGACGCGGTCCCAGTTGACCCGGGCCTGGCGGCAATTCTTGGCCTCCAGGAGCACCCCGTGCAGGGCGGCTTTGACGCCCTGGCCCACCTGATAGCCGGAGCGGTCGACCCGCGCGCCGGGCAGCAGGCGCTGGCGCAGGTGCCATTCGCAGACCACGCCCAGGGCGGCCAGGGGGGCGTGCTGGGCCAGCTTGGCCTTGATGAACTGGTCGCTGGGCAACAATCCCCGGCCCTGCATGAGCTTGGAGCTGGGCACCACGTAGACCTGCTCGTAGCCCAGGTCCAGGGCCTCCTGACGCAGGCGGCCCAGCTCGCAGCCCGGGCAGTCGCCCAGACAGCAGAGGCCGGTTTCGGGATGGACCTCGGCCGGGCAATCCAGGGGCCGCAGGCAGAAGGGCAGGAAGAGCAGGCGGCGCTGGTAGGGCGCGGCGGCGAACTTGCGGCCAAAGAGGCGGTTGCCGGCCTCCACCAGGAGCTTGAACTCCAGGCCGGGCTTGAGTCGTCCCAGGAAGCGGGCCAGGCCCTGGCCGCCCCGGCGCAGCAGGGACAGGGTCAGTCCGGGCAGGAACAGCCGGCCGCAGAGCCAGGGACCCAGGACCAGGAAGGCGGCCAGCGCCAGGAATATCAGCAGAAACCACGCCCAATGCATGTCGTTCTCCCGGACGGGGGCGAAGCTTAACCTATAACAGAGCCGGGCCGGCCGGCCAAGTGGAGATGGGGGGCGAGGGCCTCGCCTGGCAATCCGGGTTGGGTGGGGCTTGGCCCTGCACCAGTATCTTTCGCTCCCGTGGATGCCATCGTCAAGCTGCAAGGGCATGGGGCGAGGGCCTCGCCTGGCAATCCAGGTCGGGTGGGGTTCGGCCCTGCACCAGCCTCTTTCGCTTCCGTGGATGCCATCGTCAAGCTGCAAGGGGTGGCTCGCATGCTCGGGGATGGGGAAGGGGGCCAACCAATGCCGGGTTGGTTGGGACCGCGGCTCGACCTCGCCGGTCCAGGCGACCCCCTGGGGGCGCGGTTTGACCATGCGGGTCCATCCCGTTGTTTGCCGGCCAAACCTGAATCGGTTTAAACTGACCCATAGCGCTTTCATGCGCGGTCGGTCAGGGCTAACCACGGACCTCGCGCCCCCGCGGCCGGGCTCCCGGACGGGGGCGATCCGCCCGACCACCACGCGCCAAACTCAGCCAAAGGAGTGCCAGTATGAGTTTCACGGTCTGCCAGGGAGTGACCTGGGTCGGCAAGGTGGACTGGGAGGTCCGCACGTTCCACGGCGAGGAATACAGCACCAACCGTGGCACCAGCTACAACGCCTATCTGGTCCGCGATCAAAAGACCGCGCTCATCGACACGGTTTGGGGTCCCCATGCCGAGGAGTTCATGGCCAACCTGCGCCAGGAGATCGACCTGGACCGCATCGATTTCATCATCGCCAACCACGCCGAGAGTGACCACAGCGGGGCCCTGCCGGCCCTGATGCGCGCCCTGCCGGGCAAGCCCATCTACTGCACCGCCAACGCCGTCAAGTCCCTCAAGGGGCACTATCACGCCGATTGGAATTTCCAGGTGGTCAAGACCGGCGACCGCCTCAGCCTGGGCCAGCGTGAGTTGATCTTCGTCGAGGCCCCCATGCTGCACTGGCCGGACACCATGTTCTGCTATCTCACGGATGCCAATGTCCTTTTCAGCAACGACGCCTTTGGCCAGCACCTGGCCAGCCAGCACCCTTTCAACGATCTGGTGGACCAGTGCGAGCTGTGGCAGGAGGCAATCAAGTACTACGCCAACATCCTGACCCCCTTCAGCAAGCTGGTCGACAAAAAGATAAAGGAGTTCGTTGGCCTGGGGTTGCCGCTGGAGATGATCTGCCCCAGCCACGGGGTGATCTGGCGCCAGGAGCCCCTGCAGATCGTGACCAAATACGCCGAATGGGCCGCCGATTATCAGGAAAACCAGGTCACCCTGGTCTATGACACCATGTGGGATGGCACCCGCCGCATGGCCGAGGCCATCGCCCAGGGCCTTGGCCAGGCCGCCCCGGAGCTTACGGTCAAGCTCTACAACTGCGCCCGCAACGATTGGAACGACATCCTCACCGAGGTGTTCAAGTCCAAGGCCGTCCTGGTCGGCTCGCCCACCATGAACAAGGGCATCCTGTTTTCCGTGGCCGGCCTGCTGGAAATCATCCGGGGCCTCCAGTTCAAGGGCAAGCGGGCGGCCGCCTTCGGGGCCTATGGCTGGAGCGGCGAGAGCGTCAAGATCATTTCCGGGCGTTTGCAGGAGGCTGGCCTGACCCTGTTGGACGAGGGCCACCGGGAGCTGTGGAACCCGGATGATCCGTCCCTGGAACGCTGCCTGGAATACGGCCGGAACCTGGCCGCCGAGTTGAAATGAGGCGGCGGGCCGTCGCGGGTTGGTGGTTTGATATGGCGACGCCATCAGCGGGCGATGGCTTCAGATGTGGCCATGGGGATGAATCCCACCCTGTCTGAGGCCTCGGGTGGCCTGGGCGCGGAAGCTGGCGCGTCCCAGGACCACCTGGGCCTCCACCCCCAAGGCGGGCCACTGGAGACGGGATACCAGGTCTCGGCCCCGGCCCGTGATCTGGCCGGAGTGGTGGAGCGATTCTGGCAGGCCGCGCCCAGCGACGACCATGGCGCGAACCTGTATGAGATCCTCCCGGATGGCAACGTGGACCTGGTCATCGGCCTGGGGGAGTCAGCCTGCCGCCTTCACCTCTATGGCCCGGCCACGCGGCTGGCGGTGGCCTCCACATGCAACCGCCATGGCTACCTGGCGGTGCGTTTTCTGCCCGGCCAGGCGCCCCGCTTGCTGGACATCGATCCCGTTGACCTCCTGGATGCCCGCTGGGAGTTGGACGGGCTGGGCGGTGTCGCGGCCGAGGAACTGGGACAGCGCCTGCTGGCCGCCCCTGATTTCGGCTCCCGCCAGGCCATGCTGGAGGACCTGCTGCGTCAGGCCCACCTGGCCCCCCTGGCGGGCGAACTCTGCCGACGGGCCGCCCGCCTGGCGCTGGCCCGGGGAGGCGACATCCGGGTGCGGGACCTGGCCCGGGAATTGGGGGTGGGGACGCGTCGTCTGGAACGGAGCTTCAAAAGCGACCTGGGGTTGCCCCCCAAGCCCTTTCTCCGCCTGGTCAGGTTGCAGCGCGCGGTGGCGGGCCTCTGCCTCGATCGCCAGGACCAGGCCGGCCTGGCCCAAGCCTGCGGATATGCGGATCAGGCGCATATGATCCGCGATTTCAATGCCTTGGCTGGAAGATCACCCCTGGCGGTGGCCGATTGCCTGCGCAACCGTATGGTTGTGAGCCAGCCGCCACCGGGGGCGGTTCACCATCGCATGGATTAGGTCGTTTGGCTTCCGGCCGCGCCTGTCGTGTTTTTCCAATACAAACGCGCCCTGTGGCGTCAGGCTTGGGAAAACGCTTGGGAGGTGATGGCATGAGCAATCTGACGCCCCTGGATTGTGGTGGGAGCCAGCGCGAAATCGGTCGGCAGTATGGACGGGCGCGCCGCTTGGAGCTGGCCGCGGCGGTGGACGATCTGGCAGGCTTGTTGGCCCTGTTTCCCCAACAGGCCGCCAAGGCTGATATCACCCGCGCGGCCTTGGCCCTGTTGCCGGCCAGCCAGAGCTGCCATCCCGAGGCGGTGGAGTTCATCCGTGGTCAGGCAGAGGGGGCCGGTTTGCCCCTGGCGGATGTCCTGAGCCTGCATTGCCTGTTGGAGTTGATGTTCAACCTCGGCAACCCCGCGCCCATGTGCACCTCGTTCGCGCTCACCGGCCCCGCCACCCGGGATGGCCGGACCATGGCCGGGCAAAACGTGGACTGGTTCACCTGCTCGCGGGTGGACGTATTGCGCATCCACCACGCCGATGGCGGCAAGGCCCTGGCGGTCTGTCTTTTCGGCGCCCCCTATTACCACCTGACTTCGGCTGGCATGTGCAGCTGCGCCAACCTGACCCTGGGGCCCCTGGCGAGCGGACCGCAGACGCCCCTGTGCGTCTACCTGGCCAAGGCCATGCGCCAACCCAGCCTGGAGCCGGCCATGGCGGTGATCGAGTCCTTCGCCCAGGGTCTGGGTTACCATCACTTGGCCGATGGCCAGGGCCGCATGCTGGGGATTGAGAGCGTCTCGGGGAGCAGGCAGACCCTGCGACCGGTGGATGGGGTGTTGGTGCACGCCAACCATTATGAGTCCGAGCGGTTCAAACCCCTGGACGCCGGTCTGGATTTCATGCCCGACAGCCCCCGACGATCCACACGCTTGCGCGAACTGATCGCCGAACACCATGGCCGGATCACAGTGGAGGACATGATGGCCCTGATGGCCGACCACCAAGGCCATCCCAATTCGATTTGCCGCCACCCCGACCCCAGCGCACCGCCCGCCCTGGCCACCGATTCCCGCGCTTCGCTGATCATGCTGCCCAGAGAGGGTGTGCTGTGGATCGCCGACGGACCGCCCTGCTCGACTCGCTATCAGGAGATCGCGTTGTGACCAGGCGCGGCGGCCCGAATGGGGAGGGCGTCTGCGGGGGGATGGGAGCCCTGGCGTCAACGCCATGCTCGCGTCTGTTGTCCTGACGGCGGGTTAGGATCCAGGCCAGGGGCGGGACCCCGGACATGGCGATGGCCAGGAGCAGCCGCAACCCCTGCGCAACGCCCCGTGGGTGAAAGATAGCGCTTCCAGGAGGTTGACTGGAGATGGCGGGCTCGGTCGACCCAACCAGGGAGCGCTGGATGCCGGGTGCGTCGCGACAAGGTCGGCCTTGTATCGAACACAGAGACGACGGGACACCCGGCGAATCCCCCCGCCGCCACCGGGCCGAGGGTCGCGCCCAGATCCCCCAGGCCGATTCTCGCGCCAAGGCCCGCCCCGTTCGCGGGTGATCTCCGGGCAACGCGCCATTCACTGCGACGACGCGCCGCGCGGGGCTCGGGCGTCATGCCCCTTTCCTGGCCATCCCTATCCGGCTGGCCCTCCACCAGACGGGGAGGAGGACGTCTCTTCCAGACGACTTAACCCGTTCATCTCCCACATGATGGATTGCCCCCAGGCTCTTTAGTGACTACAACCTATTGAATCAACGGACGCCGGGCAATATCCTAATAAATAGTTGCATAATCCGAACCCTGCCGGACAGTTCCCACATCAAGATCCGCCCAACAGTCTCCAGGCACGGATGGAGGTGGCTCATGCCCCGACCTGCGTCCTCCGACCCTGGCGTCCACCCGCCTTCGCATGACCATGCGATCCTGGTTTGCGGCCAGCCGCTGCAATGGCAGCAGGTGGCCATCCCATTTTTGCGCGAGGGCCTGTGCGCCGGCGAGCGGGTGGTCTGCCTGAGCGGCCTGTATTCCGAGAGCCAAATCCTGGCCGCCCTGCGCCTGGAGCACCTGGCCTGCCTCCAGCCGGCCGCCTGGGAGCGGTTGAGCATCTGGCCGGTGAACCAGCTCCTGCTCCCCCAAGGCGTCTTCGAGCCGGAGGCGGCCTGCGCGCGCCTGCTGGAGGTGGTGGTGGCCGGGGGGCGGCGCAACGGTCAGGATCGCACCCGGCTGCTGCTGGACATGAACTGGGGCAGCTATCTCAGCCTGGGCGCCAGCCAACTCCTGGAATGCGAGCGGATGCTGGAGGAGGCCTTCCTGCCCCGGCTGCCCTGCCGGATTCTCTGCCATTACGAGAAGGTGCTCTTCGCCCCCCACGTGCTGGAGGTCCTGGCCGGCCGCCATCACAGGGTGCTGGGCGAGGCCCTGACCAGCCCCGCCAGCCCGGGGCGGCCACCCGTCGACGCTTGGCGGGGCCAGGGGGACGGTGGCCAGGGTAGGTTTGCTCCTGGGCTGGAGCAGCGGCGCTAGACTGGACGCCTGGCTTGGGCTCGCGTCCGATGGGGGGCGGGCCAGGACGCCAGTGAGCAACCCACCAAAACCACGCAAGGAGGTCGTGATGTTTGAGCTGATGCCGTCGGGCGGTTTCCGCCCCCTGGACCGGCTCCGCAAGGAGATGGACGACCTTTTCGGCCGGTTCGCGAAGGCCGAGTGGCCGTCGTTGGGCCGGGGCGAGGCCGGCTCCTTCTTGCCGGCCATGGACGTCAGGGAGACTCCCGAGGCCCTGGAGATCGACGTGGAGGTGCCGGGGCTGAAAGCCGAGGAGATCGAGGTGTCCCTGAGCGGGGAGGTCATGACCATCAAGGGCGAGAAGAAGGAGCTGCGCGAGGAGGACAAGGAGGGCTACCATCTCCTGGAGCGGCGCTTTGGCTCCTTCCAGCGCAGCTTCCGCCTGCCGGCGGCGGTGGATCGCGACAAGATCCAGGCCAGCCAGAAGGATGGCATCCTGCACCTGGTGGCGCCCAAGAGCCAGCCCCAGCCAACCACCAAGATCGAGATCAAGGCCGAATAGCCCACCCGCCCGGCCTCGGCGCTGGCGGCGGACCGCCGCCGACCGCCGGGGCCGGCCCCCGCCGCGCCCCCGCCGACCGCTTTCACCCCCACGAGAGAGTTAAGCCGGGTCCCCAAGCAATCGCCTCCAGCATCCGTCCAATGCCGCTTCCAGGCGTTAATCATATTTGCGGAACTGGAGGGCGCTTGGTTTGTCAATGCCAACCGTGCGAGTTATGTCACTCGCTGGCATGGTGATGATGCTTGTTGATAAGCAGAGTATTTTGCAGTGCCGTGGCTTTGTTAATGCATGGACTGACTGGGGCTGATTGGATTGGTATTGGCAATGCAGAACATGCATCGATGTCGAGTCAATATGGTGTTGAGGAAAATGCTGATTGGCCGCCAGTCAACCAAGGCTGCCTGACTTTACCATAATCTGTTACTGTAAACAGTCACACTGGGCAAGAAGCGTGGATTTCTTATCGCACCCCACGCCAAGTGGGCAAGCGAGCGGATTGCCGGCCAACCAGGCGACAGCGTCAGATGGTTTCACCTGGATAATAGCAGGAGAAAAATAAACACCAAGTTTCCGCAACCTGAAACCGGTCCGGTCGTGGGGAGGACTGACCGGAATCTCCAAGAAAAAATACATATTAACAGCTAGCTATAATTAGATATGACCAGGGTTGCTTGAAGGCGTGACATCCATAACCCACACTGATTACAAACCTTGAATAACCTAAAAGCCGTTAGTCTCGAAATAGCCGGGAAGACTATGATTGCTCACATCAAAAGACCTTAGTCACTTGCGGCCTCGAAAAGAGGTGCAATCCATCAAAATAAACTTGGCGGACAGTGCGGGGTGGCGTATCTTAAAAGCCAGATGTCTGCCCGAGTCGACGTACCCTGTCCGCTTGGCATAGCCGCACGGCTGGCCCATTTTATGGGGCACAGCGTGAGGCGTAATCTGCCTTCAATCGGGTGGTTGAATGATCATGGCTGGACGTCGTCTTGCTCCGCGGTGTGCGTGTCACCGTTTCTTCCCGCGCCGCGCCGCCGCGCATGATTTTTGGCAATGCGCGCCATTCTACTTGACGGTGATGTAGGCTTGAAAGCCAACGCCGAGAGCGAAATCTCCCGGCGGATGCGGCGTCCTTGGGCCGGCAGGTTGGCGCCCGCCCTTGACAGTGGCGGTTGATCAGAAATGAACCGATTTCAGCCGCCCGGTTGTTCCGCCCCGGCCCAATTGCCTTGCATGGCCAGGCCCAGGGGGAGCAATTGTCAGTGGTTGAAGCCACCCGCCGCTGCTTTCAAGTTGATAAAGAAGCGTTTGGCGCGTTGTTCGCCCGGATCGCGAGTCCGCGGGGGCGAAGGATCACGCCAAGCGACCAAACAGAATGGCCATGGCTTATCTGGTGTGGAACGGCTCCCCAGGGGCATGAGTTGAAATCATCAACCACCACGGGCCAGGTAAGCGCTTTCTGGTTTTTGGAATGACCGGATGTCACGATGACCCCAGCCGCCGCCAACCACGGCGGAAAGCTCATGGCTCGGAGACGAAAAAACGCCCGGGCAGGTTTGGCGAACGTCTTCAAGTGCGACATCGTCCCTGACGATGGTCTGGGGGGCGGCGGAAAGGTTCTCCGTGCGCCGCGCGTCATTCCGGAGGCTCCCCCCGGGGGGCGGCCAGCGTCAGCGGACCTGTTCATCTTCCACGGTCGCGGAGAATAGGTCGGCGGAACCCTGACGGCGACATGCGATAGCGATGCTCCTTGATCCGGGTCATCCGGGGCCATGGCGAGCGGAGGTGCTTGGCGATGAAGTGGCGGTTGCAGGCGCGAGGCAAGCTGATCGGCGTCCATAAGGCGTCTGGTCTCGGCTTGCGGTCGCGCCCCGGCCACGAGCTTGAGCCCACCCGTCCAGCCGCGGCGGATCCGCCTCCGTCGTCGGCCAACCCCGGCATGGCTGGCCCAATCCGGGCCTCGAGCCCGGATTGGGCCTCGTTGGTCAAGGCCGAGCTGGACGCCAACGCGGCCCTGGGGCGCGATTATATTTTCCTGCAAAGCGAGGTCCTGCGCCTGTTGCAGGAATTGCAGCTGCAACGGGTGGAACTGGAGATGCAGAACGAGGAGCTGCGTCGGGCGGTGGAAGAGGCCGAGGAGGTGAAGCAGCGCTACATCGACCTCTACGAGTTCGCGCCGGTGGGATACTTCACGGTGGACGCCAACACCCGGATCGTCAAGGCCAACCTGACCGGCGCCCTGTTGTTGGGCGAGGAGCGCGCCGCCTTGCTGGGTCGCCCGTTCACCCGCTGGATCCGGAAAAACGAGAAGATTCTGTTCCACAACTTCCTGCAGGGCTCCTTCCTGGGCGCCATGGATGACTCCCTGGAGATCACGCTGGTTTCCAGCACCGCCAAGGTCAGGAGCGTACTGCTCAAGGCCGGGATGTTGGAAACCGACGGCGCGGGGGGCAAGCTCTGCCGCCTGACGGCGTTGGACATCTCGCTGCGCAAACAGGCGGAGCAGGCCCTCGAGAACGAAAGGGAGCTGTTCGCGATTTTTCAGAGCGCTCCCAACATCATGATTCTGCTGGATGAAAACCGCCAAGTGCTCAAGGCCAACCGCGCCGCGCTCACCGCCTTCCGGCGCGACATGAACCAGTCCCGGGGCTTGCGCCTGGGGGAGATGCTGCGCTGTGTCAACGCCATCGGGGAGAGCGGCGGCTGTGGCGGCAGTCCCAGCTGCCTGTCCTGCTTCATCCGCGACCTGCCACCCGGCGCCGCCCCGCTGGTGGTGGACAGGGCGTGCCAACGCGCCGAGCTCCGGCTCATGCTCAACCTCGGACCCGGGCCGGTGGAGTTTTTCGCCCTGATATCGACATCGGTGTTGAACATTGAAGGTAAACGACTGATCCTGGTTTGCGTCGAGAATGTAACCGAACGTAAAAAAACGGAGCAGGCGCTCCGGGCGTATCAAGGCCGGCTGGAAGCCATGACCGCGCAGTTGTTCGTGGCCCAGGAAGGCGAGCGGCGGCGCATCGCGGCGGATCTCCATGATGGGGTGGTGCAGCGGTTGGGCCTGTGCAGCCAGAAGCTGAAGCTCCTGCGTTCGGGCAAGGCCGAGGGCGCCCAGCCCCTGGACGAGGTGATCACCGCCCTGGACCAGGCCATAAATGATTCCCGCTCCCTCATCGGGGAGTTGAGCCCGCCGGTGCTCCATATCCTGGGGCTGGGGCCGGCGTTGGAGTGGTTGGCCCAGGGGTTGCACGAGCGACGCGGCCTGGAGGTGGAGTTGCGTCTGGCCGCCATGCCTCCGGACGTGGAAAGGGAGACGCGGATCTTTCTCTATCGTTCCTGCGCGGAGTTGCTGAACAACGTCGTCAAGCACTCCCAGAGCCGCAAGAGTCGAGTCAACCTGCATCTGAGCCAAAACGAGCTCACCTTGAGCGTGGAGGACGCTGGCCGGGGATTCGTGCACTCATTGGATGCCTACAATGGGCGGCAGGGATTCGGCCTGTTCAACATCAGCGAGATGCTGCGCAAGTGGAATGGACGCTTACAGGTGGAGCAATCATTAATGGGGGGGGCCAAGGTCAGCATGGTGTTGCCGGTTTATGCCTGCTGGCCCCTTCGGCAGCCGGGGGAGCAATGAACATTAAAGTCTTGATCGTGGACGACCATCGCCTGGTGAAGGAAAGCCTGGCCGGCATGCTGGCCAGGGTGGAGGGCGTGGAGGTGGTCGGCCTGGCGGAAAATGGTCGCGATGCCCTGCGCCTGGTGCGCAGCCTGCAGCCCGACCTGGTGATCATGGACGTGGCGATGCCCGGCCTGAACGGGATCGAGGCCACCCAACGGATCGTGGCCGACCGGCCCAACACCAAGGTCATCGGCCTGTCGATGCACGCCGAGCGGCAATTGGTGCTGGGCATGCTCAAGGCCGGCGCGCTGGCCTACCTGTTGAAGAACTGCGCCTTCGAGGAGCTGGTCCAGGCGCTGGAGACGGTGGCCACCCATGGCACCTATCTGCCTCCCGCCATCGCCAACATCGTCATCTCCGAGATGCACAAGCCCACCTCGGATGACGAGGGCGACGCCTTCTGGAGTGAATTGACCACCCGGGAGCGCGAGATTCTTCAACTCCTGGCCGAGGGCAAGACCTCGGAAGTGATCGCGGAGCTGCTCAACGTAAGTATACACACCGTATACGCGCATCGCCGCAACATTATGCTCAAGACCAAGGCCTCCAACCTGGCCGATCTTACCAGGATCGCGATTCGTCAGAAATTAACCACGGTTAGTGATTAACTAAGCCACATGGCTTGCTTGATGCGCTGCCGTTCTTAGCGATTTCCATTAGTCTAAATTAAGCACAGCGTAGGCGTCAAAATAATGACTCTTGGTATTTACATAAAAAACTCATGTTGTTACCCTCCTAATCAACATCACATTAAAGCTCACTATTAATTCACTATGTGGAAGGCGGACGGGGATCGGGGGGCGGCCTCAGAACGTGGCAGGAGTGATTTTCCTGTTGCGAACCAAATATCAACTGAAACCATCCCACCCCCGTCCAGGGTAAATCCTTAGCACCAGAAAACCGCGGCTTGGCGCAATTGCGCGGGCGATGGCCAGGGCCGAGGACAAACGGAAAAGGAGCTAGTCCGCCCGCGTTCACCGACCAGGCCGGAGCTGAGCAAACCCGTCAGCAACGACCATTTCGGGAGTTTGAATGGCTTTGTGGGACGAGTAGTTAACACCGGAGGACCCAACCTGGAATCCGCAACTTGGTGCATGCCTCCTCTGATGATGAATGGGTGTCCAATTCTTCAGCATGGCGAATGGAAACCCGAACGTTGGCCAACCCCATTCCAACGTATCTATGCCTGGTTAAGGAGGCCATCGATGGATGCTAACGTCATCAAGAGCTGTGTCAACAGTGGAAATGCAGTCGGAGCCTACGTAATTGGCGCGCAGAGTCTGGCCAACGAGGCCATCGGGTTCTACGTGCATAGCAAGCTGGGATATTCCTGCAACAGTCTAACTTTCGATGAATTCAAGGCCATCGCCACCGACGGCGACGACAATGCGCAACTGGTTCTGCTGGATTATGAAACCCTTGACGGCATGGGTGCTTCGCCGGTGGACGTGGAGCGGATCACGGCCCGGACCGGGAAGACCTCGGTCGTTCTTTTCAATTTCCAACCCAAGGTCAACGTGCGGCAATGGATCGCGTCCGGGGTGGTGGGCTTTCTGTTCAAGACCGACTCCTGCCAGACCATGATCAACGCCATCAAGCTGGTGATGTGTGGCCAGATCTGGATCCCCCGCCAGGCCATGATCCTGGAGGATGACGATTTTTCCATCTCCTCCCACGCCTCCCACCGGCAGGCCTATCGCCTGACCAAGCGGGAGCGGGAAATCCTGGCCATTGTCGCGGCTGGCAGCACCAATTCGGAGGTGGCGGACAAGCTCTACATCAGCCCGCACACGGTCAAGGTCCATATCCAGAACATCTTCAAGAAAATCGGGGTGCCCAACCGGGTCAAGGCCACCATCTGGGCGCATAACCACTTGGACAGCTCCTGTTGAACCACCGGCGTCGGCTGCCCAATGACGCCGCACGAGCCTCATGGCCGGCTGGTTTTCCGCATGAGAATCAGTCGGCCGTGGGGCGTTGATCGTCTCCCGCCCAAGACGACCACCCGCAAAAAGGAGGCTCGACCTCGCGGCGGCTTGGTGGTCCCGCCCCGGACTCGCCGAGCGCCTCCAACCCTGCCAATGCGCCCTTCCTGCGTGAACAGCCATGATAAAAACCCAAGCCGGGCGAAAGGTGGGAGGCGGGGCGACAACGGACGCTTATGACTGCAAAAAATCGCTTGGGACCGGTGATTCTCTGCTACAATCAAGTCAAATTATTGACGGCCCTTCCTCGCGAGGACCCTTCGGACGGGAGTGAGTCGAATGTCTGACCAGGTCCGGGTTCGGCCTACGCGCCGCCTTCCATATCCGCCAATCGCCGGCCTGCTGCTGGTGATCTTGATCGCCGGCTGCGCCGCGCTTCGCGAGGAAAAGGGCGGCGACTACCAAGCCGGCTACGCTTCCCTGGCCGAGGCCTCGACCTTTTACGCCGGCCTGCTGACCACCATCGAACCCCAGGGTCCTGGGCAGCCGTCGCGGGGCAAGATCGTCCTGCTGGCCCCCAGCTTTGACGCCGCCCGCGAGGCCGCGGTCCGCGAGACGGGGCTGGAGCCCAACGCCCACCAGTATTTCGCGCGCGGACTGATCCTGGAGGCGCAGGCCCTGGCGGACGTCCTGCGCCGCCGGGGGTTGTTCGAGGATGTGGCCTACCAGGAGGTGGCGGACCCTCCGGAGGTGGCCTTGACCCTGGCCAGGACCGCGACCCCGGTCGTCTACCTCGACCTCCGGGAGCGGCAGTGGTTCTATCTGCCGGCCAACGGTGAGGCGGCCAATCGCCAGGGTCTGGACCTGTATCTGGTCCACGACCGCGCGGAGGTCCTGGCCTGGCTGGCCAGGCTCGAGGAACACCTGGCCCGGCCGCCGCTGGCCAAGCCCACGTCGCCCACCCCCGCCCCGCCGCCGGTGAAGAACGCCAAGCGCGTGGGCAAGTCCCCCGCCGGCCTGGAGCAGCGCCCCGCCGCCTTTGGCCTTGCCTGGCGGGCCAGCCTGGCCAGCCTGCGGGCGCACAAGGTCAAGCTGGGTCCGGCCCGGCGGGTGGGCGATCTGGTCGAATGCCAGGTGAAGTCCGCCCCGGATCTGCCGGAGAACACCGAGTCCCTGGTGATCAGCCTGCATCCGCGCCATGGCCTGCAACAGATCGTGTGGCGGAGCCAGCCCATCACCGGCGATCCCTTCGGCTTCCTGGGCCGGGAGCAGTTCCTCAATTTTCAGGACCTGCTGGAGGGCAAGTACGGACCGGCCAGCGCCAGCGAGAAATTCCTGGACCCCAAGCAATTCAAGGCCCGCGATCAATTCTATCCCTGCCTGGAGCACGGCTCCTGCGGCTCCTGGAATTCGTCCTGGAAGCTGAATGGCATGTTCATGCGCCTGGCCTTGCAGCCGGCGGGAGCCGACCAAGGGGTGCTCACCCTGATCTATCAAGGGCCGGAATGGAACGCGATCCTGGTGGAGCGCGAGAGCCAGCAACGCAAGAAACTGGAAAAGGCCCTATGAAGAACCAGGATGGGGCGACCGCGCCCCCCAGCCTGGCGGAGCCCAGGCCCGAGGATCCAGCCGGCGCGTCACCAGGGGAGCGCGACCCAGCCCCAACCCGTCATCTGGTCAAGGCCCTGGGCCTGATCCAGGAGTTGGCCCGCGGCCTGGCCGGCGAGAAGGGGCCGGCCCCGCTCCTGCCCCGGCTGGCCGAATTGGAGGACGCCTTGCGCCTGGCCTGGGAGGAGCAGGTCGAACTCTCCCTGCGGCTGCTGGAGCTGGGCGCCCTCAACCTCAAATACCGGCAACAGGCGCGCCTGGGTCGGGAGGTGACCTACGACGATGGTTTTTACTGGCTGGCGGCCCCGGGGCGGGCCAGGGCCGACGGACCGCTCTGCCCCATCTGCTGGGAGACCCAGGACAAGCTGGTTCACCTCGGCCGGCCCGGTCCCGACGCCTGTCGCGCCGCAGAGCCGGAGGGCTGGCGGCAGTGGGAGTGCGGCCGATGCAAGGAGGTGTTCCTGCGCCGGGCCAGCGCTCCGCAGGATGCACCCTCGCGGGAGCCGGACCCGGCCTGAGCACGGCGCGGGCAAGCGCCCCGGGCTGAGGGCTGGCCTGGCCCCTCACCGAGGCGGTCGCCCCCGGCCGGGAGGCCCGTGCGGCCAGGGAGCGCATATCAGATGGGACGCTCCACCCAACCGGCGTTGATGGCCTTGAGCAGGGAGACCGCGCCCTGCTTTCGCCAACCCAGGGTGGCGGTGGGTCCCCAGAGATACAATACGTTGTCGGTGCGCAGGGGTTGATCCTGCCGGCCCAGTTCGTCCACCTGGGCCAGGAAGCCCTCCGGGGCCCAATCCACCGCCACCACCCAGCCCCGCAGGCCGGAGGAGTGCTCCACCAGGTCCAACTCGGCGAAGGGGCATTCCAGCAAGGCCAGCTTGCGCCGAGCCAGGAAAAGCTCGCAACTGATGAAGCGCTCCTCATCCTCCAGGACCGCCACCTCGTGCAACTGGGCGGTGTGCTCGGCTTGGGCCTGCTGGAGCTGGTCCTCGAACTCCCAGTAGCGGCACAGGATGCGCTGGGCGTTCAGGAGGTTCATCCGGCCGCCGTCGGCCAGCACGAAGGTGTTATGCAACTTCTGCTGGAAGGACTGGACCAGGGCGCGGGCGATGGTCGCGGTCTGTTCCTCGCGCGGCTCGCGCCTTTTGCGGGGGAAGCTGAGGACTTTCATGGTCGCCATCACTCCAGGTTGATCTTGCGCCCCGAGGGTCCCAGCCAGAACTCCTCGTCGGCCAGCAGGCGTCTGCCGGCCATGATCTTCAGCTGCACCCGGCAGTTCTCGCCCTTGCCCAGGTTGAGCGAGGCGGAGCTGAGGCTGGTCGGCTGACCAGCCGGGGCCTGGACCTGTCCCGCCTGCTTGCTGAGGCTGGAGTTGCGGCTCCCCTTTTTCTCCACCAGCAGGTAATAGTCCAGCTTCATGCTCTGGCTGCTCTGGCAATAGGGCTTGAGCAGCAACAGCCCGTTGTCCAGATGCTGGACCGCGACCCAGGCCCGCACCGAGGCCTCGGCGGCCTGGCCAGCGCCCCACAGGCCAACCACCAGCCCCAACCCCAGGCAGACCGAGCCTATCAGCAGCAGGCGGTGACTCATCGCGACCCTCCTTGCCCGCCCATCCCGCGGCAGCGGATCACAGCAGCTGATCCAGGTTCTTCTGGGCCCAGATGGCGGCCTTGACCCGGTTGGGGACCCCGAGCTTCCGGAAGATGTTCTGGACATGCACCTTGACCGTGTGGTCGCTGATGAACAGCTTCTGGGCCACCTCGGCGTTGGTCTTGCCCATGGCCAGGATGGACAGGATCTCCTTTTCCCGCTGGGTCAGGCGGGCGTTGCGGCGCGCTTCCGCCATGGGGGCGCCAAGCTCCTTGATGCACATGGACATTGCCTGGCGGGGGATCCACATCTGGCCATCCAACACCGCCCGGACCGCCTTGACCAGATTCTGGAAAGGGTCGCTCAGGTGGAGCAGGCCCCGGATGCCGTGGGCGATCCAGCTCTTGACGCGCACGTCGGAATCGAAGTTGAAGACAATGGCCGGCCGGCCGGCCAGACGGGCCAGGAGGTCGCGCAGATCGTCGGTCAGCTTGTCCCGCACCAGGGCCGAGTCATAATCCAGGAGCACCAGCTTGAGCTGGTCCTGTCCCGAAGCGGCCAACAGATCCTGGAGCTTGGCCAGGCTGCCGGTGGAGCAGGAGAGCCCGGTGCGCCGCTGGAGATGGTGGCAGATCAATTCATTGCCCATGCGTTGATCGCCGCCCACGAAGACCTGGCGCAAGCCCACTCGATTGGCGGAGAAGTCCCAATTATCGTCCTCCAGCAAGTCGACCACCCCCAGGAGTGACAGCGAGTTTCCGGGCTCGGGAAGGGCCGCGCCCGCGCTCGGCTTGGCCGGGGAGCCTCCCAGGGCTTCCAGCGTAATGGGAGCCTGCTTCATCTTGGTCGCATCCATGCCGCGCTCTCGGTCCAACATGATCCCCATCCTCCTCCATGCCCAGCTTTGGGGCGGCTCATTTCTGGGTGCTCTGATATCCGTAAGTCATGGGCTGCTGGTTGACGGCCTTGTTCTGCTCGCGCAAAAGGCGCAGCTTGCGGTCGATCTCCGCCTTGACCTGACGGTCCCTGGCCAGGATGTCCCGGGCGGTGATCACCCCCTCGGGGTTGGCGTTGGCCTTGAAGACCCGGGTCTCGTAGTCCAGGTGCTCGGCCAGGCTCACCTTGCCGTCGCCGTCCTGGTCCAGCTCCGGCGGGAATTTGAACACCGGTATCGCCGGGGGGGTGTCGTTCAGCTTGTCGTCCGGCGAGGCTTGCACCTTGCGCATCGCCTCCAGGCGCTTCATCTGGAACTGGGTGATCTCCGCCGCGTCGATGAAACCGTCGCCGTTGAGATCCATTTGGGCGAAGGAAGACCGGGCCCAGGCCAGGTGTTCGGCCTGGACGACCTTGCCGTCCCGGTTGTAGTCGGCCGCCATGTGCACGTTGAATTCGCCGACCTTCTGGTCGCTCCCGCCCGCCACCGCCAACCCGCCGGCGCCGGCCAGGCAGAGAGCCAAAGCCATGGATGCGATCAGCTTGCTCATCTCGATTCTTCCTTGGCCCCGGCGCTCTCGGGGCCGCGCCGCGCCTCTCCGGCCGGATCAGGTTCGATGTGGGGTGGGCTCCCCCGAAACCGGGGAAGCCCACCCCGGATCAAGCCAGGACTACTTGCAGTAGGGCACGCTGTTGGTGAAGCACATGTTGGTCTGGCTCACCAGGGCGGTGTGGTTGCCGCCGCCGCTCTGCATGATGTCGCTGAAGTTCTGGTAGCCCACCTGGCTGACGATGGCCAGGTTGCTGCCGCCGAAGCCGCAGTAGCCGCCCTGCTCGATGTTGCTCAGGTTGCCGTAGCCCACCTGGGTCACCAGGGCGGTGTTGAGGCCGCTGTTCTGATCCACGTAGCTGGTGTTCAGGTCGCCGATCTGGGTGACCTCGGCCTTGTTCATGCCCCAACCCTTCTGGTCGATCTCGCTGTAGTTGAAGCCGCCGTCCTGGATCACCTTGGCGGTGTCCTTCTTGCCGGACTGATCGATGAAGGACTTGTTGCCGTCGCCGTCCTGGGACACGTAGGCGTCATGGAAGCCCGCGCCGAACTGGTTGATCTTGGAGTAGTTCTGGTAGGCGGCCTCGGTGAAGATCGGGATGCCGGCCCAGCTGGAGCCGCAACCGCAACCACCGGTGAAGCAGCAGTCGGAGGTCTGGATCACGGTGGCCTTGTCGTGGGTGCCCTTCTGGGAGATGTCGGAGTAGGACTGGTCGCCGAACTGGGTCACCGAGGCCCAGGAGACCTGGCCGGTCTGCACGATGTAGCTCTCGTTGCGGAAATCGGTGGGCTGCCAGATGGGTCCGGGGAAGGCCCAGGCGGAAGAAGCCATGATGGCCACGGACGCGATCGCCAAAAGCACTCTCTTCATTCTGATTCTCCTTTTTTTACACTCGCGTTTCAGAAACCCTGGAAACATTCGGAATCTGGAAACCTCGTCGTCGATGTTGGTCCCGCGGTCTTTGATGCACCTCCTTTCCACGGCGCCTGGCGCGCCGTCACTTGGAAAAAGTCAGGTTGGTGGTGATGTTGGACCCGAGCTGACTGACGGTGATGGGGAAGGGCAGGGCGAGGTTCAGGGTGAGGTTGGTGGTGTTGAAATCGCCCTTCTGCAAAATGACGCCCTTGGCCCCGGCCGCGTTCAGGTTCAGGTTGGCCTGGTTGGAGCTGCCGACCTGATCGATCAGGCCGAAGGTCGCGCTGGCGGTCTGGGTGATGGTGGCCAGGTTGTTTTCGCCCAACTGGGTGATGTAGGCCTGGCTGCCGGTGGCGCACGCCTGCCGGATGACGGCGGTGTTGCCCACCGCCGGCGCGTGCTCGCAACCCTGGGTGATGCTGGCGATCTGCCCCCAACCGGCCTGGTCGATCCAGGCGGTGTTGCCATCGCCGAATTGGTCGATCTCGGCCCGATACTTGCCGTTGGGTTGCAGGTCCTGGAAGGAACCGCCGCTCTGCTGGATCTCCGCGCGGTTGCCCAGCCCATGTTCGCTGATGCTGGCGCGCAGTCCCTGGCCTTGCTGGCGGATCTGGGCCTGGTTGCCGATGCCGCCCAGGCCGTATTGGTGGATTTCCGATTTCAGCTTGCTGCCGGTCTGATACACCGTGGCCAGGGCCACGCCCTTTTCTTGGTAGATGGTGCTTTGCAGGCCGGTGCCGACCTGCTCGACCTCGCTACGGGCCTGCCCCCCGCTTTGGTAGACGGTGGAGGTGTTCTGGGCCTGCAACAGGTCCTGTTGCGCCGACCCGGCCAATGCTCCCGCCCCTAGGGGACACACGAGCAGGGTGATCCCCAACAAGAGGCCTGGAACCACCTTGCGGTTAAATGTCATCGCCTTCTCCCTTCCAGTCGGCGGCCTGGAATCCTGCCTCGCTGCGAGACCTGGCTGGACCATAGCTTCCATTTCCATCGCGCTTGCCTTGCATCCCCATGCGTTTGTTGGGGCTCGACTTTCACCGGGAGGATGGAAGGGGTGGCCTTCGCTTCCGCCTCGTGCCTGGGTTCGCTTCCCACCCCGGCGGGGGGCCCCGATTGCGGACCCGCGTTGCAGTGGCTCTCCGGAATCCCATCCCTGGCTCCTCGGTGCTGGAGTGTTCATTCGCCCATCCCGTCGCCGGGGTGGCGCGAGGCTCGGCCCTAGTCGCCGCCCTTGTCGGCCGCCGCCTTGGCAGCCTTGGCCTCGGCCTCGGCCTTGGCGTTCACCTGTTGGAGCTCTGCCTGGTAGTCCTTGATCACCTGGTTGCTCATGTCCGCCGGGTCGTTGAGCACCCAGAGGTTGTCCTGGATGCCTTCCACCACCAAGGCGATGACCGCCTTTTCGATGGCCGCGGCCACGCACATCTGGACCGGCTCGTTGTGGCTGAAGCCGGCCTCGATCTCCAAAAGCTTCTTGTAGGTGAGGAAGCGGAACAGGCCGGCGTCGACCTCGTAGGAGAAGACGGTCTTGCTGGTGGACACGCTCTTCAGCACCCGGCCGGTGCGCACGTCCACCGCCCGCAGATGCACGGTGACCTGATCCTGCCGGTATTGGGTGGAGCCGCCCAGACCCCAGTACCTGGCGCCGAAGCCGCCGGTCAGCAGGTTGGTCTCATAGGAGGTGATGCCGCCCTGCAGCATGATGTTGGCCGATTCCAGGGGCGGCAGGTTGGTGGCCTCGCTGCCGCCGTTGCGCTCGGAGGCCGATATGATCTTGCGTTCGGTGAGCAGGCTTTGCAGGCCCTCGCGCTCCACCGGCAGGAACCATCGGGAGGTCAGCAGGGCCTGGATCAGCATGTTGGCGCCGCCCTGGGTGACCGCGGTCGAGAAGGAGCTGACGTTTTCCTGGGGCTTGAACTGTCCGGTCTGATCGCGGAACTGGTAGACGCTGACCCTGATCGGACCCTTGGGGGCGGGCAGGTTGACCAGGTCCGAGTAGGTGTGGCTGATCCGGTTGACCCGGGGAGGCATGTTGTTGAACTCGGTCAGGGGCGCTCCCACGCAGCCGGACAGCGCGGCCATCGTCAGCACCAGGACCAGGGAACATAATTGGCGCGATGCTCTCATCCCCGCTTCTCCTCTTTCGCTTCCTCGTCTTCCAGCCTGCCTACTGGATGATCGGGATATTGATGGTGGTCGTGTTTTTGTTGGGAATATCCTGGACTACGACATTGAGATTGGTGATATTGTCGGTCACGGTGACCTTGAAATCCCCCACCGTGAAGGTGCCGGTTGGCAGTTCTTCCGCGCCGAAAGCCTTGTTGACAATCCGGGCGGACAGCAGGGAAAGAATGCTGGAATTAAGGTTGTCCGTGAAATCGTCCAAACGATTATTGGCGGTGCTTGCCGAGGGATCTTTGTTGTTGTCCTGGGAAATGGCGTTGTTCAACAAAAAGGAACCATTGAGCGGGTCTCCCCCCACAAAGCTGGGGTTGACCGGGGACCAAATCAGTTCGGTCGCCTGAGCGGTGACGGCGCAAATCAGCAACACCGCCGCCAGACCAGCCATCAGACTCATTCTGCCTTTCCTGCCCATGAAGGACCTCCCGCCAGTATTAATATCCATCGCCATAAAGGTCGTTGCTTTGCTGGTAGCGCCGTATGATTTCCCGGCGCATTAGGTATTGGGCCACCTCATCGGCCACCGAGCGGCCCAGCTCGTCCATGTCCTTGTTGCGGTTGAGCATCAATCGTTCGAAAGCATCTTGATTATCAATGGTTATGAAGATCATGCTGCCCCATTGGGGGTTGAATATCTCGGTTATCATGATGCTTTCGAACGAGACTCCCTCCGGTGAGGCCCAGTGGGAGGAGAAGGCCTGGAAAAAATGCTGGCCAATGGGAGTCATGGTGCGGTCGATCAGGATGCCATCCACTTTCAAATCTTTGCCGTTGCCGTTCACTCCCTGCGCGGAAGCGATGGTTGAAAAGGTTATAAGAAGGCATATGATCAAAACAGCCTGGCCGAAAATAGCTGCTAAATTAGCCCTTGAAATAAATCTTTCCATTCGATATAGCATTTGCCGTCACCTGTTGGACAAAACTTGAACCTAACGGCCAATCATTTACAGGCATGATATTAAAGCTCGCGAATACTAACAATATTGAGTTGGCACTATATTCACTAACGATTATTTTATGATTTCATAGTTAGCCCCGTCGTTGTGATTATAGTTTAGATTCCATAGACTAGATAAATGGGATTAGACTGACGGCTTTGATAATACTTTGGTATGCGGAAATGGCGCGGATTTGGCGAAACCTAAACGTGGCGTCCTCGCGCGGGACGTCAGGGGGCAATCAGGGGAAGATATTGGCGAGAACGACGAAAAAACCGATTGGAAATCACCTGGAGGGGAGACCGTTGGCCCGGTTTGTCGCCGAAGGCGGCGGGCGGACGCGATTGTCCGAGAGGGTACGCTCGCCAATCCGTTATGCTAGACTCTTACGCCGGATTGACTGCTTGCCGATCGCCAGGGACGTTGAGCCACATGGGGCGCAAGAGAGACAAGACCAGGGCGCGCCAATCATCCCCGGCGCGCCTGGGGCGCGAGGCGGTGCTGGACCTGCTGGGGGAGGCTCGCCAAAAATCGGCCCACCCGGTGCGGTTCCTGCCGGTCAGCGTTTGGCCGCAAAACGCCTTGTTCGTGGGGGCGCGGGACCCGCATCTGAAAAGCCTGACCGCGGGCGCGTTTCCCCAAGGGCCGGCGGCCCAGTCCAACTCGCATCCCCTGTTCGTCCTGCGGGCGGTCGGCAATCTCGCCCACCGGGTCTGCCCCTGCTCCAGCCAACGCTTCTTCAACCAGCGCTACATCGAGAAGGGCTGCAAGCTGGAGCACACATCCTTCGTGCTGGCCGAGCGCACCTATCTGGTGGAGGAATGCCAGTTCCAGATCCCCAAGGACAGCGCCTTCCTGTGGAGCCTGCGCTACTGGGGGCGGGTGCCCGAGGGCTGCCTCGGGCGGGTGGGGGACGATGACGACTGATCCGGCGAGCCCGGACCAGAACTGGATCGCCTGGCTTAGCCAGGGCGATTGCCTGCCCTGGCTGCGCGAGCAGGCCTGGCTCATCCTGCGCCAGGCCGGCGCCAGCGGTCTGCCCCCCGGGCTGTGGCCCTACGGCCGGCCGGAAAATCTTTCCCCGGCCGAGCGCGACCACGCCCTGGAGGAGATCGCGCACGAGCTCTGGATCTTCATGCGGCTGCACCTGGAACGCCAGGCCGACGGCCTGCCCCCGGAGCTGGACGAGGCCCGCCAGCGGCCCCACCTGGTGGCGGCCTATTTCCGCAACGGCTTCCTGTTTCACCTGCGCAGCCGGGCCCGCCGCAAGCAGACCAGCCTTTATCACTACCTGTATCGCCGGCTGCGCCAACTGGTCGCCCAGGAGCCTGGCTTTTTCCAGCGTCCCGGTCTTGGGGGCGCGCTCTACAGCCTGGAACCCGCGGGCGAGGCGCTGAACCGCCTGCACGGCCTGATCGATGACGACTACGCCGCCTGGCCGTCCCCCCTGGACTTGGTGAGCGAGTCCCGCCTGCTGGGCTTCCGCGCCGCGGACCTGGCGGTCCTGGCCCGTTCCTTCTGGCGCGAGGCGGTGGATCGCCTGGGACGGCCTTGCTTCATCGCCTGCCGCGAGTTGGCGCTCTACCTGGCTTGTCACTATCGCGGTCTGGATCCCGCGCTCCTGGCCCAGGAGTTCGCGGGTGGCGAGGCGGGAGGGGAGGGGGGGGGCCTGGCCGAGGCCCGGGCCAGTGGCCTGGGGGTGTTGGCCCGGCAGCTCATCTCCGGCTGGAGCGAGACGCGCCGGCGGGTCTTCGCCCTGGCCCTGGACGAGGGCGACCTCACCTTGCGGGAGGTGGCCGAGCGGGCTGGACTCCAGGGACCCAGCCATGCCCGCTACCACCTCCAGCAGGCCTGTCAGGGCCTGGCCCGGTTTTGCGACGCCTGGCCGGGGGCTTCCCCGGCGTCCTCGGACCGTGCCTTTTGGACGGAATTCCTTTATTGCGTGGCCGCGGCTTGCAAAAATTCCCACCCTGATCGTTGAGGGAGGTGAGAGATGAAACCTTCCGCGAAAGGTGGCGACATGAAGCGCGATGCCCGCCTGGATGATTTGGCCGGGGCCTGGGAATTGGCCTGGCAGACCCGGTTCTGTCCCCCGGAGGAGCTGATCCTCGGCCAGGAACCGACCCCCGAGGCCCAGGCCCATCTGCGGGCCTGCCCCTATTGCGCCGGCCAGGCCGCCCTGCGGCGCGCGGCGGGACCTGGTCCGCGCGTCCATCCCGCGCCAACCCCGGCCGCCGCCCGGCCGACGACCCCTCCCCTGGCCGCGGGCCAGCTCTGGCGGCTGGACCCGGGCCGCGATGGCTGGGGTCCCAAGGAGCGCTATTACCACGGCCCGGTGGTCCTGGTCCTCGATACGGACTCCCGGCTGCCCAACGCGGTGCTGGTGGCCCAGACCTACCATGATCCCCTGCTGAGCGGCCCGGACGACCTGTCCCTGGGACCACGGCGCTTCGCCCAGCCCTGGAACGTCTACACCCTGCACCGCCGGGATCTCCACCATAGCTGCGGCCAGGTGGACCCCGCCCTGGCCCGGCGGGTGCTGGCCGCCAGCCGGGGTTCCCTCACTTCTCTGGAACTGACTTCGACCCTGTATATGTTCCGGCAGATGGAGGTCGAGCTGGGCTGCTTTTTCGCCAGCGCGGCGGTCTGCGCCCTGCTGGAGGAAGCACGGGACCCGGCTGGGGAGGCCGGAGCCGGCCAGGGCGTCGCCCCCCGGCCGGCGGTTGGCGCGGCCTCGCCAGACCCCTGGGGCGACCAACCCCACCTGCGGGCCGATCTCCTGGCCCTGGGCCTGGAGGTGCCCGAGGGCGAGGTCCGGGCCGCGGACCTCTATTTCCTCGCCGGGCCGCCGGCCACCGAGCTGCCCCTGGCGGCGTCGGGGGCCGAACCCCAGCGCTCGACGCCGGTGGTGGCCTTTGGCCATCAGGCGGGAAGGCCCCGCGCCTGGCAGCTCCTGGAGGCCCGGGTCACGGACTACGTGGGTTCGCCCCAGGTCATGGTGGGTGGCCGCTTCAGCGCGCCCCTGCCGCCGGGCGGACCCTGGCGGATCGAATTCGGCTGGCTGGACCGCGCGGGCGGCCTGGTGCGCTCCCAGAACCATCTGGTCGCCCCGGGCGGGGCCCACCCGCCCCGCTTCTGGGCCGCCTTTCCCACCCAGGAGACCGGCGCGCCCGATCTGGGGCACCGTCTGCGCATCCGGCTGTTCCAGGAAGCGGATCGACCATCATGACGCCGCAGGAAGAATGGGACGACATTCTTCTTTACCTGACCGACCAGCAGGCCTGGCGGTTGGCCTGCGCGCGCATGGAAAAGCTGTCCGGTCCCTGGCCCAAGAACCTGGCCCAGTTGGAGCAGACCCTGGAGCTGGCCAGCCAGCGGGGCGCGCAGGATTTTTTCCTGCTCTACCTGTTGTCTCGGGTGCTGCTCTCCGGCCTGCGCGCCCCGGCCTGGCTGCGCAACTGGATCCGGCGCAACCGCACCCTGGATTGCGTCCTGCCGGGCCTGGCCTTTCAGCGGGCCATCGCCTTGAATTGGCTGGCCGCGCCGGTGCCCACGGTCAGCTATGACGGCCGGGGCGAGATCTTCCGCATGATGATCGCGCTGCACCCCCGTGGCGGCGAGATCGTCATGCCAGCCTGGGCCCGGGAGAGCCTGGACAGCGAATGCATGGCCGCCGTCGCCCGGGCCTGGCGGGCGGCCCGGACCATGGGCGGCGGCCTGGCCCCCGGGACCGGGCTCTACTGCTGGCCCATGCTGGACCCCCGGGGGCCCCTGATCCGGGGGGAGTCCCTGGGCCTGCCCCTGGCCATGGCCATCAGCCTGCTGGGCCAGGGCCAGACCTGGCCGGCCTCCCTGCTGGCCACCGGCAGCATCGGCGAGAGCGGCCAGGTGATGCCGGTGGGGGGATTGGAGGCCAAGGTCCAGGCCGGGGCCGCGTCCGGGATCAAGCTGTTCCTCTATCCGGACAACGAGGAGATCGAGTTCGCCGACTGGCCCATCCCCGCCCTGCCGGTCAGGGACCTGGGCCAGGCCATGACCTTCACCCAACTGGTGGCCCTGGACCTGCCGGAGACCACCAATTTCCGGTTATACTACGCCTGTTTGCACGACGCCGACCTGCTGCTGGACAACTTCCACCAGATTCCCGCCCCCCTGCTGGCCTGGGCCAAGGACCAGGGCCTACTGGCCAAGCTGGCGGAGAGGACCCGGGAGGGCGAGGGGTTCGCCTACCTGGTGGAGCGCCTGTCGGACAACGCCATGAGCCTGGAGCACAAGGAGATCCTGGCCTCGCTGCTCAGCCACGAGCGCCTGGAAAGCCTGGCCGCCATCTCCAGCCAGAACGCCCTGATGGCCTCCAACTGCTATCGTTGCCTGGTGGACCTGGCCCGGGAGAAAAACGACCTGGCCCAGGCCCAGGTCTGGCAGCGCAAGGCCAGCCAACTGCTGCGAGGCTTTGGCAACAAGATCTACGTCTTCTATCGCACCGCCGACCATCGGCGCTGCTATGAACGCTTTGACGCCGACCTGGAGCTGGCCTGGGCGGCCCTGCCGGAGGGACCCTTGCGCCTGCTGGTGAGCCGAGCCAGGCGACGCAAGCTGGTCTTTATCCACCTGCCCATCCGGCGGGAGGACAGCGTCTCGGTGCGGGTCTTCTTCTCGGCCGCCAACAAGGTGCGGGCGTTGTCCCTCAACGCCCTCAACCTGGACATCGATCCCGAGACCGGCGTGTGCCACCAGGGCTTCAACTGCCTCCTGGCGGTCTATCTGGGCCTGATCCGGGCGGCCTTCGTGATCAACCGGGAGGATCTTATGGCCGACCGGCGCCTGCACCTCCTGCTGGCGGACCATTTACGCGCCATGATCAACGCCGCCCTGCCCGCGCTTCCGCGCGACCGAGACCGGGCCAGCCGGCTGGCGGCGGTCTGCGGCCATTACTACGCCCGCCACTTCCTGGGGTTGGACGAGACCCCGTCCTGGTTGGGAGCTGGTCGGGCGGCCTGGCCCGCCGGCGATCCGGCCCCCCCCCTGGACCAGCTCAGTCGGGCCTTCAGGCTGGCGGGCCTGGCCGAGCAGGATGACTGGCTGAAGCAACGCCTGCTCACCACCCTGGAGCGGGAGGCCCTTTTCTCCCTGGCCGGGGTCATGGATCATTTCATGGGGATGTGCGTGGTCTCGGCCTACAGCGCTGACAGCTTCTTTGGCCGCCTGCCCCTGTCGTCGGCCAGCGGGCGCGCGGTGGAGGGCATCCTGCGGCCCCACCTGGAGCGGATCGATTTCGCGCCCCAGCCGCCCCCCTCCCAAGCCTAGCCCCGCCCCCGCCACGCCCGGCCAGCGCCCCGGCCCGCCGGCTTTCCGGAGGGCGTGGGAGCGGGACATGGCCGCGCGCTGGCTAGGCCGGCAGCACGAAGTCCAGGGGCATCAGGTTGGCCGGGTAGGTCTGGCGATAGTTGCGCTGGCAGTTGTCGCAGTGGGCCGCGAACAAGTAGATCAACCCCTGGCCGCGCCCCTCGCCGTCGTCCCCACCACCACGCCTGACGTCTCCCAGGGTGCAGCCGGTGACGTCGCTGATTTCGACCTTGTGCGCATTGCAGAACGGGCAGCGGATGCTGGCCACCTGGCGCTTGGCCGGATCGGTGGCCTTCTTGAGGCTGGTTTCAGGATTCATCGGCGCTCCCTCCCCCCACCCTGGCGAGACCAGCCAGGGCTGGCAAGCCCTACCTTGTTTTATGATAGGTTAGCGCGCTGGCCGTGGGGGGCAATAATGCGCACCGGCTATTTGCGCCATCCTAAAGCGCTAAATTGGGCCGGATGGCGTCCGCGGGCGGGGGCTCAGCTCCCGCCCAACTCGCGCCAGCGGAAGCAATCCACGGTGTGGTCGTTGACCATGCCCACGGCCTGCATGTGGGCGTAACAGATGGTGGGACCCACGAAGCGGAAGCCGCGTCGCTTCAGGTCGCGGCTCAGGGCCTCGGCCTCCGGGCTGGTGGGCGGGATGCTGCCCAGGTTGGGACGGGCGTTCTGCAAGGTCCCGCCCCGTACAAAGGACCACTGGTAGGCGGCGAAGGAGCCGAACTCCTCCTGCACCTTCAGGAAGGCCCGGGCGTTGCCCACGGCCGATTCCACCTTGAGGCGGTTGCGGATGATGCCGGGGTTGGCCAGCAGCTCGGCGACCTTGGCCGCGTCGAACCGGGCCACCACCTCGGGCTGGAAGCCGGCGAAGGCCTGCCGGTAGGCCTCGCGTCGGCGCAGGATGGTCAGCCAGGAGAGTCCGGCCTGGGCTCCCTCCAGGATCAGGAATTCGAACAGCCGGTGGTCGTCGTGGACCGGCACGCCCCACTCCCGGTCATGGTAGTCCAGGTAGAGCGGGTCACCGACGGCCCAGGCGCATCGGGTGGGGGTTGGTGGCAGGGGCATGGTCCTTTCTCCCGGTTTGATCTCGCCGCGCGGCCAAGGCCCATGCTGGGAGGATACCAGTTTTGGTGCGGTCCGGGTGGCGCGGGCTGGATTTTCCGCCGCCAACAGACAACCAAGGCCACGACTCCAGGTCGGAGGCGCATCGATCTGACCATGGGAATCAGCTGCCGTCGGGCCACCGCGCCGGCCGCGATGGCCGCCTGGTTGGCGCGGCCGGGATCGGCGGACCCGCGCTGGCCGGAGCACGCACAAGGCGGAAGAGGCGCCGATGCGCCCAGTCGGTGCAATAAGGCCGTTTCCGCAAGACACGGAATGGCGTTGGTCCTTGGACGGAGTGGTGGATAGATCGCCCGCGCGGCATGATTGCGGGCCAGGTTTCATGCGCCACCTCCTCCGAAAATCGGGCTAGTAAAAGAGAATGAAGGCAACTCATGTTTGGTGGTTCGCGTTAGCGCCAATGGCAATCCAAACATAGCTGAAGCTGGGATTAATGGGTGTCCTCAACCATGATCATCTTTGCTCCGGGGTGGTCATCCGGGGCGAGATCCGGGAGTTTCGTTGGCGATAGTAGAATGATTAACAGCTAAATTAGTTATGAAATGTCTGAACATTATTTCCATCGCGGCCAATATGCCCTTGACATAAAGACGATGGTCGGAGATAAATAATAAAAAGCCCCTGTAAATACTAAAGGAGAAGATAATGGCCAGAACATCCAGATGGTCCAAGGAGGATCGCGCCCGCCTGCTCAAACAAGTCAAGGACGGGGTGCCCGAGCAGGAAATCCGCGAGGGATTTTCCACCAGCGGCCCCAAAGGCGATCCCCGGGCCATGACCGCGGTGGAATTCGCCCAGCAATTAAAGCAGGCCATGGTGGAGGCCGGCGAAATCAAACAGTCCTCCCGTCAGAGCCCGGTTGAAAAGAAAACCATCTATCAAGTCACCACCACCGGCCGGCTTACCATCAGTGATTTCAGCGAGTTGACTGGGGCGAAGGAAGGCGAGTCCTTCTATCTCGAACGACCCCGCGGGCGCTCCAAGGCCTGGCGCCTGCTGCCCCTGAACGACTAGTTTCACCTGAGCCGGGTCATACGTGGTCAGCCGCCGGGCTGATCACGACGACCCTTTTTTTAATGCAAAGCATGGATGCGATGCGCTCCATGCGGTCTGCGACATGCATCTCGTCCGCGATCCAACCGACTCGGCGGCAATTGAAAAACCCGGGCTCAACCCCGGCCTCCCTGGATGAAAGCCCGCCCGGCCCCAGCCCCGTCCAACCGGCAAACTGGCCAGGCCGTCCCCCGGCTCGGTGCTCTTTGGCCCGCGAATGCACCCGGCGGGCCCGGGATTGCGAGCGCCAGCCTGGCCGGGTCGGTGCTAATTCTTATAATTGGAAGGGCGTTTCAGGGAATGGTCGGTGGAATTGTTTAACGTTAGTCCAAGCCCAAACCCAGGTCAGGACTTTTGACAGGAAGGGCAGGCGCCGGTCACCTCCAGTTTGTGTCCGCTGATGGTGAAACCATGCTCCCTGGCCAGGCGCTCCTCCACCAAGGTCAGGGCCGGTTCCGAGAACTCCACCACCATGCCGCAATGCAGACACCGCAAATGACAGTGGTGCTCGTGGCCATAGGTGTGTTCATAGCGGGTGATGCCGCCTTCCTGAAAAACCGGGGACACCAGGCCGGCGTCCACCAGGATTGGCAGGGTGCGATAGACGCTGGCCCGGGAGATATGCCGGCGCTTCTTGTACAACGCCAGGTAGACTTCCTCGACCGTGAAATGATCGTGCCGGGAGAAAATCTCGCGCACCACCGCCTCGCGCTCCGGGGTGTAACGCATGCCGCGCCGGGTCAGGTATTGGCGGAGAACGTCCAGTTCGTCTTTCAACCTCGCTCCTCCACTTGGCTTGCCTGAGCCTAAGGATTGGCGGCGGGCTTGTCAAGGCCGGGCTCCCTGGCCGGCTTGATCAGGCGCGAAACCGGCGTCATCTCCACCTCCGTCCGCAGGCGGGCGGCGTATTGCTCCAATACCCGGATGGTGTCCGGGCTGGGATGGCCGATGGCGATGGCCTGGCCGCGTCCCCGGGCCAGGGCCAGCAGGCGCTCCATCTGGCGCGCGATGGCCGCCGGGCCGGAATCGTGGTCCAGGAAGACGTCGCGCTGGCCCTGGGCCAGGCCCATGCGTCGGGCCAGTTCCTGGGCCTGGGAGCGGGGCGAGGTGGCGCTGTCCAGGAAGAACAGGCCGGCCTGGCGGATCACCTCCAGCACCGGCTGCAAGGCCCGGGGGTTTTCGGTGAAGCGCGAGCCCATGTGGTTGTTGACCCCCACCGCGCCGGGCACCTGGTCCAGGTTGGCCCGGGTCTGGCGGCGCAGTTCGGCATCGTCCATGGCCACCAAGAGCGCCCCCGGCCCGGGGGTGAGCTGGGGATGGGAGCGCGGCTCCATGGGCATGTGGACCAGGATCTCCAGGCCCTGGGCCTGGGCCAGGCGGGCGATCTCGCGGGCGTGGGGGGCCCGGGGCAGGATGGAGAAGGTCAGGGGCAGGCCCAGGTCGGCCAGGCGCTGGGCCGCGCCAAGGTTGTAGCCCAGGTCGTCGATGACAATCGCCAGGCGGGGCCGGCCCGGCGGCGGGCCGGGCGCGGCAGGGGCGGCGTCCGGCGACGCGGGCGGCAGGGGGGAGGGCGCGGCCTGCTCCGGACGGGGATGCAGGCTGACCCGGTGGGTGAGCCGGTCATCCAGGCGCACCTCCAGGCGCAGCCCCGAGCCTTCGGGGCTCAGACGCAGCTCGTCGGTCCGGCCCCGCAGGGCCTGGCGCAGCTCGTTGGCCACGGATTGGGCGCTCTGGCCAGGACCCAGGCGGACATTGACCAGGGTCAGCTCTCCCTGGGCCTGGGGCTGGATCCTCAGGCTGACCGCCCCGGCCGCCAAGCCGGCCCGATCCAGGCCCTGGAACAGGGCCTCGTCCACCCGCACCAGACGCAGGGACAAATCGGGCCGGGGCTCCTCGAAGGGCGGAATGGCGGCGGCGGTCCCGGGAGGGGCCGGGGTGGGGCGCGACTGCCAGAACCAGGCTCCGGCCACGCCCAGCAGGACCAGGAGCAGCCCCAGCAGCCAATACCAACGGCGGCGCGCGGTCCCGTTGGAACCGGCGCCGCGCTTTCCCCGGCGGGGGCGTTGGGCGGGGCGCGGGGTGGTTTTCTTGGCCTGGCCGGACCGGGATCGGGTCCCGGCCGGGCGGGCGGACGCGGTGCGCCCCTTGGCCGCCCGGGCGGGTTTTGGGGCCAAAAAACCTACTTCGCGGCGGTGGCGGGCTTGGCCGCCATGGCCGAGAAGACCTGCCAGGCCTTGAGCAGATCCAGGGCGCGGACCAGTTGGTTGTCGCTGTTGAGGCGGTCCGCCGTCATGTACAGCTTGTTCTCGCCCTCGCCGTTCTTGTCCTTGGCCGGCTCGGCGGCCGGCGGCGGGACCGCGGTCTCCGGGGCCGGCGGCGCGGTTTCCTCGGCCGGCAGCACCCCGGTGAGGTCCTTTTCGCGGATGGCCTGGGCGGCCCTGTCTTCCTTCTTCTCCTTGGCCGGAGGCTCGAAGGGCACCACCAGGTCGGGCTCGATGCCCTTGGCCTGGATGGAGCGGCCGCTGGGGGTGTAGTAGCGGGCGGTGGTCAGGCGCAGGGCCCCCTTGTCGTCCAAGGGGATGATGGTCTGCACCGAGCCCTTGCCAAAGGTGGCGGCGCCCAGCAGGATGGCCCGCTTGTGGTCCTGCAGGGCCCCGGCCACGATCTCGCTGGCGCTGGCCGAGCCGTTGTTGATCAGGACCACCATGGGATAGTCGCCGGCGGTGGTCTCCCGGCGGGCGGAGTAGGTCATCTGCTGGTTGGCCTGGCGGCCCTTGGTGCTGACGATGACCCCGCCCTTGAGGAACTGGTCGGAGACGCTGACCGCCTCCTGCAACAGGCCGCCGGGGTTGTTGCGCAGGTCCAGCACCAGGCCCTTGAGGGGGGCCTTCTGGGATTGCAGGCCGCGCAGGGCCTTGACCAGGTCCTGGGTGGTGTCCTCCTGGAAGCTGGCGATGCGCACGTAGCCATAGCCATCCTCCAGCAGGTTGAAGCGCACCGAGTGCAGGGGGATGATCTCGCGCACGATGGCGTAGTCCAAGAGCTTGGCCACGCCCTCGCGCAGGACGGTCAGGGAGACCTTGCTGCCCTTGGGACCGCGGATCAGCTTGACCGCGTCCATCAGGGTCATGCCCTTGGTCAGCTTGCCGTCGATCTTGATGATGCGGTCGCCGGCCTGGACCCCGGCCTTGAAGGCGGGGGTGCCCTCGATGGGCGAAACCACGGTCAACACGCCGTCCTTCTGGGTGATCTCGATGCCCACCCCGGTGAAGCTGCCCTTGGTCTCGATCTGGAGGTCGCGGAACTCCTCCGGGGTCAGATAGGAGGAATGGGGATCCAGGCTGCTGACCATGCCCTTGAGGGCCTCGGTGATCAACTCCTCCTGGCTCTTCTTCTCGACGTACTTGTTTTCGATCTCGGTGAGAACCTCGGTGAAGACCCGCATGCGCTGATAGTCGGCGTCGCCGGCCGCCTGGGCGGGCGGCTGGGGCAGATGGGGCAGGGCCAGGGCCAGCAGGGCGGCCAGGCCGATGGAGGTCAGGACGGTTTTTAGGTAACGGGAACGCATGGATGCCTCCCAGAGGTCATATCGGGAAATGATTTTCTAAGCTTATACTCACCGCCTGGCGGGGTCAAGGGTCCAACCGCAGCCAATCCATTGGGTTTTCCGGCCGAGCGGCCTTGCGCACCTCCAGGTAGAGGCGTCCGCTGGCGTCCACCTGGCCCACCACTTGTCCGGCCTCCACCTGTTGGCCGGGGCTGGCCTCCAGCCGGCCCAGATGGGCCAGCACGGTGTGGACCCGGGAGCCATGGTCCAGGACCAGCACCAGGCCATAGCCGGCCAGGGGCGCGGCGTGCACCACCGCGCCGGCCCAGGGCGCCCGCACCGGGGCCTGGGGCGGGGCCTGGATGATCAGGCCCGGACGCTCCGGGCTGGCCGGTCCCACCACCTGGCCCCGCACCGGCGCGGTGGAGCGCCCGCGGGCCGACCAGGCGTCGGCCGGCGCGCCGGAGCCAGCCGGCGCCAAACTCGGGGAGGTCGGGTCCAGGGCGAAGGTGCGGGCCAGGCGCTCCTGGGCCTCTTGCAGGGTCAGCAGATTCTGGGCCAGGGCCTGGTGGCGTCGGTCCAGGTCGGCCATGACTTCCAAGCGTGAATTGCGTAGATTTTCCAAATCAATGCCGCGATCCTTGATGATTTGCTTTAGGTGCGCGATTTCCTGGCCACGCCGGGCCAGCTGCCCCTCCAAGGCCTCCAGGCGCGCGTTCTGGCTTTGGAGGACATGCAGGCGGCGGCGCAGGTCCTGGGCCAGCCAGGCCAGGGATTGGCTGCGCACCAGGGCGTCGTTGAAATCGGTGGCGGTGGAGAGCAGGGCCCGGTTCAGGGCCGGACCCTGGAGGTAGAGGGCCTTGAGCCCCTGGCCATAGCGTCGGCGGGCCTGGACCAACTCGCCGGCCAGATTCTGGTGCTGGGCCTGCAGGGCCGGCAGTTGTTGCTGGATCGCGGCCTCTTGGGCGTTCAGCTCCGCCAGCCGGGCCTGGCCTTCCAGTATCTCGCGCTCCAGGCGGGCCAACTCCTGCTCCAGGTTGGCCAAATCCTGGCGCAGGGCTTGCTGCTGGTCCAGGGTGGCGTCCAGGCGTTGGCGCAACTCCTGGGCCGCGTGTTGCGGGGTTTCGGCCAGGACCGGCGCGGAGGGGGGGAGGACCAGGGCGCCGACCAACAGCAGGATGACGGTCCGGGCCAGAAACGCGGTCACGCCAGGTCCCGGGGACGCAAGGCCCGGCCCACGCCCCAAAGCCCGCCCAGGGCCCCGGCCGTTGCCGCCAGGCCGGCCAGCACCAGGCCGGTGCGCCAGGAAAAGCCCAACAGATCGGCCAGGTCCAGCCCCAGGGGCAGGGGCGCCGGCGCGGCCAGCAGCCGGAACAACCCCCAGACCAGGAAGGAGGCGGCCACCGCCGCGGCCACCGCCTGGAGCATGGCCTCCAGCACGAAGGGCCAGCGCACATAGGCCCCGGTGGCGCCCACCAGATCAAGCACCACCAGCTGATCGCGCCGCAGGTGCACCGCCAGGCGCACGGTGTTGGTCACCAGGAGCACCACCCCGGCGAAGAGCAGCACCCCCAGGGCCAGGCCCAGGGTGGTCAGGGTGGTCTGGGCCTGCATCAGCCCCCGCAGCCAGGGCCGGCTGGTGACCACCTGGGCCACCTCCGGCCGCCCGCGCAGGCTCAGGGCCAGGACCTCCACGTCCGCGCCAGGGCGCAGGCGCAACTCCACCGTGGCCGGCAGGGGGTTGCCCTCCAGGCCGGCCAGCAGGTCCTGGTCCGGTCCCAACTGCTGGCGCAGGCGCTCCAGGGCCTGGGCCTGGTCCACCACCACCACCCGCTCCACGGCGCTGAGCGCGCCCAGCTCCTGAGCCAATGCCTGGGCCTGGGCTCGCGAGGCGGCCTCGGGCAGGGCCAGGATCAGGCCCGGCCCCAGGGAGGCGCGCTGGGCCGCCTGTTGCAAGTTCAGGTAAAGATTGAGGTAGGCCCCCAGGATGGCCAGGGCCACGGTGAGGCTGGTCAGGGCCACGCCCTGCAGCCAGGGGTCCTCGCGCATCTGCCGCCAGGCTCGCCGCAGCGCCCCGTCACCCGTCCTCACGCGTCTTCCTCCAGGCGGCCGGCCTTGAGGCGCACCACCCGCGCGCCCTGCACCAGGCCCAACAGGGCCGGATCATGGGTGGCCACCAGCACCGTGGCCCCTCGGCCATGGGCCTCCAGGATCAGGCGCATCACCTCCCGGGCGCTGTCCGGGTCCAGGTTGCCGGTGGGCTCGTCGGCCAGCAACAGGGGCGGCCGCCCCACCAGGGCCCGGGCCACCGCCACCCGCTGCTGCTCCCCGCCACTGAGGTCGCCGGCCGGGGTCCGGGCCTGCTCCCACAAGCCCACCCGACGCAGCATCTCCTCCACCCGGCTGGGCAACTGGCGGCCGTTGACCCCGGCCACCCGCAGGGCCAAGGCCACGTTCTCGAAGACGCTGCGGCCCTGGATCAGCTTGAAATCCTGGAACACGACCCCGACCTTGCGCCGCAGCAGCGGAATCTGGGACTGCCTGAGCCGGCCCAGATCGGCCCCGCCCACCTTGACCACCCCCGAGCTGGGGGCCTCGGCCGCGAACAGCAGCCGCAGCAGGGTGGTCTTGCCCGCGCCCGAGGGACCGGTCAGGTAGACGAACTGGCCGGGCGGCACCCGCAGGTCCACCCCCTCCAGGGCCGGAGCCTGGCGGCCGGGATAGCGTTTGGCCACGCGCGCGAGCAGGATCATCGCAACCTTGATCCGGGGCCGGGCCGACCCCGGCCCTAGGGCTTTTCGCCTGGGCGGGGCAGGGCCAGCCAGCGCGAGAAAATCCCCCGCTGTTGGGGGTCGTCGGGCTGGGCCTCGGCCGGCATCTCCTGCCCCGGGGGCAGGCCGCCGCCCATGGCCCGGCGCAGGCGGGCCTCGGCGATGTTGTAGACGGTCAGGGCGGTGTAGTAGTTGTTCTGGGCCTGGGTCAGCAGGGTCTGGGCGTCCAACACCTCGGTGTTGGTGGTCAACTGCTCCTTGAAGCGCTCCTGGGTGATGCGGTGGTTCTCCTGGGCCGAGCGGATGGAGGCCTTGGCGGTGGTGATGTTCTTCTGGGCGTCGTGCAGGGCCAGGTAGTACTGTTTAACCTGGAGATCCACCTGGTCCTGGGTGTCGCGCCGGGTATTCTCCAGGCGACGCTTCTGGGCCCGGCGCTGCCCCACCTGGTGGGTGGTGCGGCCCCACTCCCAGAAGGTCCAGTCCAGACGGGTGACCACCTGCCAACCGCTGGCGTCGTAGACGTTGGAATCACCCAGCTCCGGGGAATCGCTCAAGAAGTTGTAGGAGCCCTGCAGGTTGAGCTGGGGATAGTAATAGCTCTGGGCCTGGAGGATGGACTGGTCGGACTGCATCAGGCGCAGGTCCAGGGCCTTGAGCTCCGGCCGCTGGGCCCGGGCGGTGGAGCGCGCCTCGTCATAACTGATGGGCACCTCGTGGAAGCTCAGGATGTCCTCCACCTCCAGGTCGTTGTCCACCGGCAGGCCCAGCAGGGTGTTGAGCCGGCTGCGGGAGACGCTGGTGGCGTTGTTGGCCGAGACCTCCTGCTGCTGGGCGTTGGCCAGTTCCACCTCGACCTTGAGCACGTCGTTGATGGGGATGATGCCCACCTCGTGGAAGTCCTGGGCGGTCTTGAGGTGGCTGCTGAGCTGCACCACCGCCTGCTGGGCCACCTCCTCGGCCTTTTGGGCGCGCAGATAGTCGAGAAAGGCCTCCTTGACCGAGAGCACCACGTCCAACACCGCCAGGCGCACCTGCATCTCGGCCACGTCCACCCCCAGGTCGGCCAGGCGGTAGTTGCTGGCCAGGCGGAAGCCGGTGAACAGGGGCTGGGTGAGGGTGGTGGACCAGAGATAGGTGTTTTCGGAGCTGGTGATCACCGGACCCAGGGCGGTGCGGCTGATCTTGGCGTTCTGGTCGGCCTGGTAGGAGTAGGCGGTGCCCAGGGAGGGCAGGAAGTAGGTCTGGCTCTCCTGGCGCTGGAGGTCGGCGAGGCGCAGGTCCTCCTTGGCCGCGGCCAGGTTGGGCGAATAGGCCAGGGCCTTGGCGATGGCCTGGTCCAGGGTGAGCTGGCCGGGGGCGGGCGCGGCCAGGACGGGGGATGCCGCCAGGGCCAGGCCGAGCAGGACGGTCAGCAGGCTGGAGATGATGACGCGGGGCGGACGGCGGACGATGGGGTTCACCTCGGACTCCTCACGGGCGGGATTGCCAACTCATTCTACCTGATAGGCCAGGCGCGGTCGGCTTGTCAATGGCGGCGCTCCAGCCAGGGCTAGGCCTGGCCGCCCAGGCGGCGCAGCAGGCCCTCCCCCAGTCCCCCCAGCCAGGCCAAAGGGCGCAACAGGCCGTAGACCAGGGCCCGGCCCAACAACCCGGGCCGGTCCTCGCTCAGCCAGCGCAGCCAGCCCCGGTTGCTATAGTACAACAAAAGCAAGCAAATGGCCGCCAGGCTCAGGCCGCGCCCGGGATCGCGAGGGGCGAAGGCCGCCAGCAGGCCCAAGGCCAGGAGCCACCAGCCCACCTGCAGGGCCATGCCTCCCACGCTTCCCCGTTCCATGCCACCCAGGCGCAGGCGGGAATAGAGTCGCCGGGCGCGATCCCAGGCCAGGCCCAGGGCCCCCAGCAGGCCGTTGGGGGCCGGCAGGCGCAACTCGGCCCGCTCCAGTTCGGCCAGGGGGCGGCCCAGCTCCTCCAGGCGCAACCACAGGGCGGCCAGGTCCGCCCCGCCCGGCTCCCAGGCCGGGTCCAGGCCGCCAGCGGCCAGGAGCTCCCGCCGGGACACGGCCAGGCCGCAGTCCTGGGGCGGTCCCAGACGTTGCTGGTCCCAGGACAGATCCAGGCCGGCCAGGTCGGCCCAGGGCGAATCGGAGCCGGCCAGGCCCAGGGGCAGGGCCAGGGCCGCCGGCGGCCGGGGCTGGGCAAAGGCTTGGCGCACCGCGTCCAGCAGGGCGGGTTGAGGACGCCAGGCGGCCTCCAGGAACAGGATGACCTGGCCCCGGGCCTGGTTGGCGGCCTGGGCGCGCCCGCCCACCAGGGCCTGGTGGGCGGGACCCTGTTGGCGGGCCAACTCCTGGGCCTGGGAGAGCCAGATGGGGTCGCGGCTGGCCAGGAGCACCTCGTCGCCCGGGCCCAGGCCCGGGGACAGGGCGGCGGCCAGATCCGGGAGGCCAGCCGCCAGGGCGGTGACCACCAGGCTGAGGCGGGGCTGGTCAGGCATGGGACGCTGTCTCCTGGTCAAGCAGCAATCCGGCCAGGGCCGGGGGCGGGGCGGGGAGATCGACCAGGCCGGCGGCCCGAGCCAGCAGGGCCAGCACCGCGCCGGGTTCCTGGCCATCCACCCGGCCAGGCTTGACCAGGCCCGGCCCCTGGATGGCCCAACCCGCGCCGGACAGCAACACCGTGAGCCGCGGTTGGTGCAGGCCGGCCAGATGGGCGGCGTGGTCGTCGATCTGCTCAAAAAGCATGGCCAAAAGGTTGCTGGCCTGGGGCATGGTCAGCTCTTCGGCCTCGGCCAGGCCCAGGAAACCCACCCCCAGCCAGGCCACCGGGCGCTCCAGCGCCAGGCGCGAGGCATGTTCGCGCACCAGCCAGGCGCAGGCCCCGGCTTCGGCCAGGCGTTGGTCGCGCTGGTGGGGCCGGACCGGGCGGCGGCCGGCGAACCAGGCCAGGCCGGCGGCCAACTCGGCGGATTCCCAGGCCAACTCCGGCGGGTGGGCCAGCTGGGCCTGGGCGGCGCGAGCCGGGGGGCGGGGCAGGCACCATCCCGCCAGCGGCGGGGGGGGCCAGAGCCCGGGCAGGTTGAGGAGACCCATCTTCAATCCCGCGCATTGCTTGATGAAGGCGGAGAGGTCCGCCGCCCAGGGCTCGGTCGGGTCCCGGTCGGTTGGCCAGGAGCCCTGGGCCGCGCGGGCCAGCCCGCCGCCCAGGCCGGGCAGGGCGGCCAGGGGACCGGGCCACCCCCCCGCCCCGGATGGGGCGTCCAGGGTCAGCAGCAGGACGCGGGTTGGATGGGCGGCGCGGGCGATGGGGCTTTCCTCCCGGATCAGGACTGGTCAATGTTATCACAGCCGCCGAGCCGTCGACAGCGCCGCTGACCGCGTCTTGGTTGACAGCCCGGGGTGGGCAGGTAAGCTTAGGCCCGGCCGCGTCGCCCCCCGCGCCGGTCCCGCGCCTCGCCCGCCGCCCTCCGGGCGCGCACCCTGCACTCTAGATCGAGCATGCCCGTGGAAACCACCCAGGCCCCCCAACCCACCACCTGGCGCGAAAAGCTGGCGGTGTTGGGCCTGATGGCGGTGCTGTCCACCCTGATGACCTGGCCCCTGGCCCAGTCCCCGGCCACGGCCATCAACGACTTCGGCGATCCCCTGCTCAACGCCTGGATCCTGTGGTGGGTGGCCAGGGCCGTCTTCACCCCCGGTCTGGCCCTGTTCGACGCCCCGATCTTTCATCCCGCGCCCCTGACCCTGGCCTATTCCGAGCACATCCTGGTCAGCAGCCTCACCGCCGCGCCCTTGCTCTGGCTGGGGGCCGACGCCATCCTGGCCAGCAACTTCGTGTTCTGGCTGTCCTTTGTCCTGGCCGGCTTCGGGGCCTACCTGTTGGGCTGGGAGTTGACCCAAAGCCGGGGCGCGGCCCTGGTCTGCGCCCTGGCCTTTGCCTTCGCGCCCTACCGCTTCGGGCATCTGGGGCATTTGCAGATGCAGACCGCCCACTTCATGCCCCTGGTGCTGCTCTACCTGCACCGCTGGTCCCGCACCGCCGGCTGGGGCCAGGCCCTGCTCTTCGGCCTGTTCTGGCTGTTGCAGGTGCTCACCTGCGGCTACTACGCCCTGTTCATCTCCCTGGCGGTGGGCCTGTTCCTGCTCTACTACGGCCTGGCCGAGGGCTGGTGGCGCCAGGCCCGGCGCTGGAAGCAATTGGCGGTGGTGGCCCTGGGCCTGGCCCTGGCGGTGGGGCCGCTCTTCCTGCCCTACACCAAGGTCAAGAAGGAAATGGGCTTCGTGCGCAGCCCGGCCATGGCCGCCGGGTTCGCCGCCACTCCGGAGCACTACCTGGCCGCGCCGCCGGCCAACCTGCTCTACGGCCAGGGCAGCGCCCAATTCCGGGCGGCCGAGGGCGAATTGTTCCTGGGCCTGGCCCTCGGCGGCCTGGTGCTGATCGGCCTGGCCCGGCCCCGGACGGAGAATTCCCCCCGGGTGGCGGGGGGGGCATGGCCCGGGATCATGCTGGGGGTCGCCGCCCTGTGCGCGGCCATGAGCGGCCTGGTGCTGCTGAACGCCTGGCTGGCCCGGGCCCTGGGTGGGGGGGTGGGCGACATCCGCGGCCCGACCCTCTGGCTGCTGGGGGCGCTGGCGGCCCTGACCATCTGGCGCACCCTGGTCCTGGGCGGACCCCGGGCCGCCTGGACGGCCGGCCCCCGGGTCTGGCTGGGCCTGCGCCCGGCCGGGGGCGGGCTGGCCTGGGCCTACCTGGACCGCGCCCATGTCTTCTATCTCCTGTTGGCGGCGGTGGCCTTCTGGGCCTCCCTGGGGCCGCGCTACGGTCTCTACGCCGTGCTTTATCACCTGGTGCCCGGTTTCGACGCCTTGCGGGTCCCGGCCCGGCTGGCGGTGGTGGTCACTCTGGCCTGGGCGGTGCTGGCCGGTTATGGCTGGCGGCGGCTGGAGGCCCTCTGGCCCGGACGCCGGGCCTTGCGCCGGGTCCTGCTGGTCCTGGCCGGCGGTGTCATCCTGCTGGAGTCCTGCTCGCTGCCCATCCCCTGGCTGCACGTCTACGACTTCACCCCCGAGGTCTACCAATGGCTGGCCAAGGAGCCCCGGGGCAAGGTGGTCTTCGAGCTGCCCAGCAAGGGCCACATGGGCGACCTGGCCCGCGACGCCCGCTATCTCTATTGGTCCACCAAGCACGGCCAGACCCTGGTCAACGGCTACTCCGGCTATTTCCCGCCCGAATACGAGGCCCTGACCGCCAAGGCCCTGCGCCTGCCCGAGGTGGGCGAGCTCTTGGCCGACCTGCGCCAGCGGGGGACGGACTACCTGGTGCTGCACCTCAAGGAATATCCCCGGGGTCAGCGCGAGGCCATCTTGCAGGGTCTGCGGGCCAATCCCGAGCTCAGGGAGGCCTTCGCCTCGGAGTGGGACTACGCCTTCCGGATCCTGCCCAAGTCCTGAAAAAACAACCGGCTGCGCTAAAACCCCTTTCCCTGGCGGCCGGGGGCTGATATACCTTTGCCGCAAACCGGACCATAGTACGTTCCCAGGCAGCCCAGGGGAGAGCCATGGAGCCCAAACGCGCGCTGATCACCGGGGTCACCGGCCAGGACGGGGCCTATCTGGCCCGCTTCCTGCTGGAAAAAGGCTACGAGGTCTACGGCACCTTCCGCCGGCTCTCCACTCCCAACCTCTGGCGCCTCCAGGCCCTGGGCATCTTCGAGCGCATCAAGCTCATCCCCATGGAGCTGATCGACAGCGCCTCCATCACCGGGGCCCTGATGATCAGCCGGCCCCACGAGGTCTACAACCTGGCCGCCCAGAGCTTCGTGGGGGCCAGCTTCGAGCAGCCGGTGGGCACCGGCGAGGTCACCGGCCTGGCGGTCACCCGCCTGTTGGAGTGCATCCGCCACGCCGACCCGGGCATCCGCTTCTATCAGGCCAGCACCAGCGAGCTGTTCGGCTCCAACCCCACCGCGCCCCAGAACGAGGACACCCCCTTCATGCCGGCCTCGCCCTACGCCGCGGCCAAGCTTTACGGCTATTGGGTCACCCGCACCTACCGCGAGGCCTACAACCTCTTCTGCACCAACGGCATTCTCTTCAACCACGAATCGCCCCTGCGCGGCCTGGAGTTCGTCACCCGCAAGATCAGCAACGCCCTGGCCAAGGTCAAGCTGGGCCTGGAGCAGAAGGTCGTCCTGGGCAATCTGGAAGCCAGCCGCGACTGGGGATTCGCCGGGGACTACGTGGAGTCGATGTGGCTGATGCTCCAGCAGGACGGCCCCGGCGACTACGTGATCGGCACCGGCGAGACCCACACCGTGCGCGAGTTTTTCCAGGAGGCCTGCGCCGCGGCCGAGATGGACCCCTCCGGCATCCTGGACGTGGACCCCAAGTTCATGCGCCCCCTGGACGTGGACCTGCTGCTGGGTGACAGCGCCCGCGCCCGCCACAAGCTGGGCTGGGCCCCCCGGGTCGGCTTCAAGGAGTTGGTGCGGATGATGGTCCAGGCCGACATCCAGCGCTGGCAGCGCTGGCAGAAGGGCGAGCAGTTCCCCTGGGACGCCTTCAACTATCCCTCGGAGATGAACATCATCACCCGGGCCATGCCGGTCTAGGGGGAGGTGACATGCTGCTGAGCATCGTGATGCCGGTCTACAACGAGGAGGCCACCCTGGAGGAGATCGTCCGCCGGGTGCAGGCGGTGGATCTGGGCCAGATGGAGCGGGAGTTGGTCATGGTGGACGACTGCTCGCGCGACCAGAGCCCCCGGATCCTGGCCAACCTCGAGGGCCAGACCAGCCCCAACCCGCAGGCCAAGCCCTTCGACCGTCCGATCCGGGTGGCCCGCCACCCGGTGAACCAGGGCAAGGGCGCGGCCCTGCGCACCGGCTTCGCCCAGGCCCAGGGCGAGCTGATCCTGATCCAGGACGCCGACCTGGAGTACGACCCCGAGGACTACCCCAAGCTGCTGAAGCCGGTGCTCGCGGGCAAGGCCCAGGTGGTCTACGGCAGCCGCTTCACCGGCGAGCGGCGCAACATGTTCTTCCACCACTGGGTCGGCAACAAGTTCCTGACCTTGTTGACCAATGTCCTGTACAACACCACGCTTTCGGACATGGAGACCTGCTACAAGCTCTTCACCCGCCAGGCCCTGGCCGGGGTGGTGATCAAGAGCGACCGCTTCAACTTCGAGCCCGAGATCACGGCCAAAATATTGAAAAAGGGCATCCGCATCTACGAGGTGCCCATCAGCTACACCGGCCGCGAGTTCGAGGAGGGCAAGAAGATCACCTGGCGCGATGGCTTCGCGGCCATGTGGGCATTGATCAAGTTCCGGTTCAGCGATTAGACACCCGCCATGTGGAAGCATTATCTCATCGGCCTGATCATCTCGGTGGCCGCCGGCTGGCTGTTTTTCCGGGCGGTGGATTTCTCCCAGATGGGTCAGGCCCTGGCCGGCATGGACCCGCTCTGGCTGGCCCCCTGCGCCGTCTTCTACCTGGTCTCGTATGGTTTCCGGGCCCAGCGCTGGCACTACCTGATGCGCCCGGTGGCCCGGGTTCCCTTCCGTCCGCTCTTCTCGGCCCTGATGATCGGCTTTTTGGGCAACAACCTGCTGCCGGCCCACCTGGGCGAGGTGGTGCGGGCCTATGTCCTGGGCCGCGACCAGGGGGTCAGCAAGTCGGCGGTCTTCGCCACCGTGGTCCTGGAGCGGGTCTATGACGGCCTGACCGTGCTCTTCCTGCTGATGATCGTGCTGTTGTTCATGAAGCTGCCCGAGCAGGGCGCGGCCGGCAGCCACATCACCGCCCAGGGCCTGCGCACCGCGGGGTGGGCTGGACTGGCCCTTTTCGCCGGGCTGATGGCGGCCCTGCAACTGCTGCGCTGGCAGCGCCAGCGGGCCTTGGCGGTCTGCCGCTTCTGCCTCAAGCCCCTGCCCGAGCGCCTGACCGACAAGCTCCTGGAGATGGTGGCCGCCTTTGCCGACGGCCTGGCCCTGGCCCGGGCCCGGGACCTGGTGGGCATCATCGTCCACTCGCTCCTGGTCTGGGTCTTCCTGGGCTTCTACGCCTGGAGCCTGATGCCGGCCTTTGGCCTGAGCCTGGGACCCCTGGCCGGCATCCTGATGGAGGTGGTGGTGGCCCTGGCCCTGTTGATCCCCTCCGCGCCAGCCTTCCTGGGCACCTTCCACCTGGCCGCCGCCTTCACCCTGGGCTACCTGGGGGCCGACGCCGGGGTGGCCGGCTCCTACGCCATGGTGCTGTGGCTGGTGCACTTCGTCTGCACCACCCTGGTGGGGGCCTGGTGCCTGTGGCGCGAGGGCCTGGGCTGGCGGGCCTTGCGCGGATCGGACCTGCCGGACCAGGCGTAAGGCTTGTTGGCACCAAGGAATGACGACATTGCGCGCTTCCGGATTTCATTGCGAGCGTAGCGAAGCAATCTCTCGCGATATTTTTCCCTATTATAGCTATGCTAGGGAAAAAGAAAGAGATTGCCGCGTCGCTTCGCTCCTCGCAATGACAGAAAAAGGAATTTGGGCGAGGCTCAACGTCCGCCCCGATTCGGATTGCTGATCTGGTAATCTCTTCGGTGTGAACAGAGCCTAGCCTCGCCCCGGGGCCGGCGGCTCCAGCAGCGCGAAGACCTCCACCGGCTCCCGCCGGCCCTTGACCACCTGGGGCGCAAAGCCCTGGAGGGCCAGCGACAGGCTCAGTGCCCGACGGGTGGCGTCGGTGATCAACAGGTCGGTGCCCAGCTCCTTGTTCAGCCCCTCCACCCGCGCGGCCAGATTCACGGTGTCGCCCACCACCCGGTACTCCATGCGTTGACTGGTGCCGATGATGCCGGCCACCACCGGACCGCTGTGGATCCCGATGCCTATGCGCAAAGGGGCCTGGCCGGCGCGATGCTCCTGGTTGAAGCGCGCCAGGGCCGCCAGCATAGCCCGGCCAGCCCGGGTGGCCCAGGTGGCGTGGTCGGCCAGGGCCACCGGCGCGCCGAAGACGGCCATGATGCCATCGCCCACGAACTGGTAGACCAGGCCCCGGTTCTCCTCCACCGCCGCCACCATATAGCCGAAATAATTGTTCAACAACTGGATGACCCGGTCCGGGGGCAGGTTCTCGCAGATGGTGGTGTAGTTGCGGATGTCGGAGAACAGCACGCTGACCTCGGTCATCTGCCCGCCGGGGCGGGGCGGGTCGCTCAGGATGGCCTGGGCGATGGCCGGGGTGACGAAACGGCCGAAGGTCTCCTTGACCCGGTCGCGCTCGGCCAGACCCTCGATCATGGTGTTGAAGGTGGCGGCCAGGTTGCCCAGCTCGTCGTTGCTCCGCACCGGCAGGCGGACCCCCAGGTCGCCCCGGCGCACCCGGTCCATGGCCAGGTCCATCTCGTGGATCGGACCGGCCAGGTTGGCCGAGACCAGCCAGCCCATGATCCGGGCCAGGAGCAGGCTGATCCCCACCATGAAGACCAACAGCCAGCCCAGGCCGCTGAACTCGCGGGCCGCGTGCTCGGAGACCAGCAGGGTGGTCCTGTTGTAGACCGCCAGGGCCACCACCAGCAGGGGCAGGGCGCTGGTGAGCAACAGGGCCAGGAACAGGCGGGCGCGCACCGAGATCCGGATCCCGCCCCTGGCCGCCACCTGACCCCCGGGGAAGAAGATCGGGCGCAGGGGCGCCAGAGACCGCTCGGCCTGGAAAAAGATGATCCCGGCCGCGGCCACCCCCGCCACCAGCACCCCCAGGCAGACCCGGCCCCCCCGGAACCAGGTGGAGTCGCCCGGCCCCACGTCCTGGCCGTAGACCATGGCGTAGACGGCCATGATCACCGCCGCCGCCACCCAGATCAGGGCCGAGAAGAGCGAGACCAGCAGGGGGGCGTTGATGATCTTGCGCTGGGCCGGGCCGCGCAGGGGATCGGGGATGGCGCGGCCTTGCCGGGTCAGGCGCAGCACCAGGCTCACCGGCTTCATCCAGACCCGCAACAGACTGGTGCCCAGGAGCAGCAGGCCCAGGGTCATCACCACGCTGAACCAAAGGCCGGTCTGGCGGCCTTCCTCCACCAGGCCCAGGGGCTCGATGAAAAGGAAATAGAATGAGCAGATGGCCGCGCCGGCCAAGTTGGCGCCGGTCACCACCGGGGCGATGGGGTGCAAAGGCGGCCAGGGTCGCGGAGAGGCCGGTCCAGGGCGCATGGCGTGGGCTCCGGTTGGGATTTCCAGGATCATCGGTCACAATAGGATGGACGACCGCTCCTGTCCAGGGCATAGGGAGATTGGCGACGCCTGGCCGGTCAAGACGAGGATGGACTTGAATTGCCCCCATCCTTTGTGCTGAAATTAGCCGATTGGAGGCCTGCCATGCACAAACGCGATTCCGCAGCGCAGTTTTTCGAACGCCTGGTGCAAGAGCCCAGCGATTTCATCACCCGGTTGATCGAGTCGGAGATGGACTCTGACCTCATCGAGCTGTTCAACAAGTTCGGCGGGCAGCTCCAAGCCGGGGAAATGGACCCCGAGCGCTTTCGGGCCAGCCTGCTGATCATCGGCTATCTGGTCCGCTCCCACGAGGAGCGCACCCGCCCCCCAATCAGGCCCGAGAACCAGGTGCACTGAGATCATGAGCCAGCCCGCGCCCGCGACCCAGGCGGTCACGATCCCCCTGGGCGACCTGGAGCTGGCCGCCCGGCTGCACCGCGTCGCCGTCGCCCCCCGGGGCGCGGCGGTGGTGGCCCACGGCCTGTACTCCTCCATGCAGAGCGCCAAGCTGACCCGGCTCGGTCAGGCCCTGGCCCGGGCCGGCTGGCTGACCCTGCGATACGACGCCATGGGCTGCGGCCAGAGCCCTGGGGAGGTTCGCCTGACCACCCTCAGCGGCCGGCGCGACGAACTGCTGGCCGCCGCCACCTGGCTGGGCCGACAGGCGCCGGGGCTGCCTCTGGCCTACCTGGGCTCCTCCCTGGGCGGCGCCGCCGCGCTGCTGGCCGCCGACCTGGAGCCGCCCCAGGCCCTGATCTGCTGGTCCACGCCCATCGACATGGAAGAACTGATGTTGGGGATGGCCAGGCGTCCCCAGCCGCCGGACCTGCCTGCCATGGCGCGCGACATGGCCCAGCACGACCTGGAGGCAGTGCTGGCCCGCGCCAGCCGGGCGCTTTTCGTGCATGGCGAGGCCGACGAGGTGGTGCCGGTGAGCCAGGCCCACCGGGCTTACGCCCTGGCTGGCGAGCCCAAGGAGTTGTTGCTCCTGCCCGGGGCCGACCATCGCCTGACCCGGGAGGCCGACCAGGACCAGGCCATCGCCCGCACCCTGGCCTGGCTGGAGGCCTGCGCCGCCCCGGCGGCCTGAGCCCCGCGCCGAGCCAAGGCTATTCGGCCGCCGCCACCTGGGCGGTCAGCCAGTCGTGCAGGGGGACCAGGGGCAGGAAGCGCTCCAGGCACCAGTCGACGAAGGCGGGGCTGGCGATCTCCTGCGGCAAGGCTTGGTGCAAGGCGGCGTGCAGGCCGTCGTGCCTGAGCAGTTCGGCGTTGAGGCTGTCCGGCGTGTAGCCCCGGGGCAGGCGCTGGTAACGCATCCCGCCGATCTGATAGCCCTTTCGCTCCAGCTCGGCCAGGATCGCGGCCAGGCGGCGTCCGGGCTGGGGGCTGGTGACCTGGGTCCGGAAGGCCGCCAGTTGGGCCGGGGTGAAGCGATACAGCCCGCCGGCCAGCATCAGGTTGGGCGGCTCCAGGTGGAGATAGAAGCCCGCGCCCGCCATGCGCGGACCCCGGCCCTCCCACCACCACAGGCCCAGATGGGTCTTGTAGGGGGTCTTGTCGGGGCTGAAACGGGTGTCGCGGGCGACGCGGAACAGGCCACGGTTGACCCGGGGATCCACCATCAGCCCGGGTATGGCCTGGCGCAGGCTCTGGCCCAGGTCAACCACCAGGGCCTTGGCCGGCGCCAGCAGTCGGCTCTCGTAGATCTCGCGGCGCTGTTCGAACCACTCCCGCTGGTTGTGGGCGGCCAGGCCGCGCAGGAACTCCAGACCTTGGGTCGGGAAGCCCTGGAAACCCTCGGACGCCATGGACCCTCCCTGGCGACGACCCCGGACCCTGTTCAGGGAGCCTGGCGGGGGATGGAATGGAGCTGCCCCGGCAATCACCATCGCTTTCAGGTGCGGCGGCATGGCCAGCGAAGACCCTCTGATTATAAACGAGGCCCAGCTCATCCTGGCCGAAAAGCGCACCTCGCTCTCCACCCTGCGCACCGGCATCGCGGTGATGGCCCTGCCCATGACCGTGCTCAGCTTCCTCATCGCCGCCAGCCGTTATTATCACCCCAGCAAGGTCTTGGGGTTGCTCATCCCCCTGGTGGCGTTCTGCGTGGCCTTGTCCGGCCTGGGGGTCTATCTGGTGGTGCGGGCGGTGTTGAAGCTGCGCCACGCCGACCAGGTCCTGGCCCAGCTCAAGAGTCGCCACTCCCTGCTGCGGGAGTTCATCGGCTGACACCAAAAATTCACCTTGTCCCGCCACGGGTGGCGCTTGCAAAAACGCCGGTCCAGCCCTATGTTTGCTCGCGAAAAGGCCCCGCGTCCGGGACGGGGCGTGGCCAGGTTCGCCCCCTTGGCCGGACCTGGTCAATGAGAATATCAAGTTCCGTTTCCGGGAAAGGCTGAACTTAAAGTTCCGATATCTTGCATGTCATGAAATGCCGGATGGTTGGCAAGTTCCTGAAGATCACGGAGCAGGTTTTGGGCTGGGAGCGGGCGGAGATTGATCGGAATCAAAGGTTCCGGCCATGGCGGTGGACAAAATAAATTTGCCCTGATTACCCTGAGTTGTGTTTTGTGCCCGTTTCTTGCTAACCTGGGGCAAGACCTCGCGAGAGGACCAGAACCGCGCTGAAGTCATCGGCCCCTGTCTTGCTCCTTCGGGAAGGGGAAAGAGGCCGTACGGACTTGTGTATTGTTCGGCCGCCGGCTTTCATGCCGGGTGGGCCGAGGGTTGGCGGCACCGCATCGGGACCGCGCCACCATTTTTCGCCCGCATGGGGGCGGAAAGAACCTGGGCTGATGAAAAGCTCGCTTGTCAAAGATGGTCACGCCGCCGCCGTGGAGACGGCCTGTCCGATTCCCGCCAAGGCCAAGCCCGGCCTGGGCCGGCGGGGGCTCTGGCTGACCGCCGGCGCGCTGCTGGGGCTGGTGCTGTGGCTTTATTTCGGCTCTGACCAGGATTCGGCCAGCCTGGCCAACCGGGTCTGGGTCCAGGTCATGGCCTGGACCGGCAAGGTCCTGCTCTACATCAACGCCGGGGCCCTGGCCTGGCGCATCTACCTGGTGTTGACCTACAAGCCGACGCCGCCGGTGGCCGATGACTCCCGGTTGCCGGCCCTGACCGTCATCGTGCCGGCCTATAACGAGGGCTGCCTGGTCATGGAGACCCTGCGCAGCATCGTGACCAGCGATTACCCCGCCCAGAAGCTCCAGGTCATCGCGGTGGACGACGGCAGCCAGGACGACACCTGGCAGTGGCTCAAGAAGGCCGCCGCCGAGCATCCCGGCCGCATCGAACTGATCCAGCAGCCGCGCAACATGGGCAAGCGCCACGCCCTGTACGCCGGCTTCCAGCGCACCAGTGGCGAGGTCATCGTCACCATCGACAGCGACTCGGTCATCGAGCCCGACACCCTGCGCTGCCTGGTCAGCCCCATGGTCCAGGACCAGCGGGTGGCCGGGGTGGCCGGCAACGTGCGCGCCCTGAACCTCAAGGCCGGCCTCATCCCCCGGATGATGGAGGTGGCCTACACCTTTGGCTTCGACTTCCTGCGCGCCAGCCAGAGCCGGGTCAACACCGTGCTCTGCACCCCCGGCGCCCTGTCGGCCTACCGCACCAAGGCGGTGCTGCCGGTGGCCGACCAGTGGCTCAACGAGATGTGGCTGGGCAAACCCTACTGCATCGGCGAGGACCGCTACCTGACCAACCTGATCCTGCGCCAGGGCTATCACATCGTCTTCCAGAGCAACGCCCGCGTCTTCACCAACGTGCCCACCACCTACAAGGGCCTGACCAAGATGCTCCTGCGCTGGGCCCGCAGCGACGTGCGCGAGTCCATCGACCTCTGCTCCTTTGTCTTCAAGAATTTCCGCTCCACCGGCAAGCTGGGCGTCCGGGTCAACATCTGCCTTAGCTGGATCGACATGACCATCACCCAGGTTTTGTTCGTCTCCGGCATGCTCTCCCTGGTCACCATGCCCCTGTCGGTGATCCTGACCGTGCTCATGTTCGCGGCCCTGGGCGGCCTGATCCCGGCCACCGTCTATTTCTGCCGCCACCGCAGCCTGCGCTGCCTGTGGGGCGTGCCCTACAGCCTGTTCTACTTCCTGGCCCTGTCCTGGGTGCCGGTCTACGCCATGCTGACGGTGCACAAATCCGGCTGGCTGACCCGGCAACTCACCCCCGGCCAGGCCCCGGTGGCCGCGCGCCTGCGGCCGGCCGGCGTGGCCGGCTTCCTGGGCCGCCGCGCCCTGCCCATCTACGCCACCGCCGGCCTGGCGGCCATGATCCTGGGCTCCGGGGCCTCCCTGGTGGCCCACCAGACCCCCCAGCCCGCCGGCCACGGCCTGCGCCTGTCCCGCTCGGTGGCCCTGGCCGACCCGGTGAGCCTGAAGCCCCAGGAGAACCAGGGCCTGGCCTACACCCACCAGTACAATGGCCAGCGCCGCTGGCAGATCGCCGCGGCCGACTCCCGCTACCACGCCGAGACCGACACCTTCCGCCTGCGTGGGGTGGAGCTGGTGTTCTACACCAACGACGGCGGCGAGATCCGCCTGCACAGCGACGAGGGCTGGTTCGACCCCCGCACCCGGGCCATGACCCTGAACGGCAACGTGGTGGGCACCACGCCCCAGGGCGTGACCCTGGCCACCAACTCCCTGGCCTACAACGAGGACGACCTGGTGGCGGTGAGCGAGGACGAGGTGACCCTCTCCGGGCCGGCCTTCAAGTTCCGCGGCCGGGGCATGCTGCTGGACGTGGCCAAGAACCGGGCGGTGTTCAAGAAGGCGGTCAGCTCCAAGATCAAGAGCATGCGCGATTTGCCGCAATTCAGCATCATGGGCTCCTAGCAGCCCTCCGCCCCACCGGCGCGAAATGCCAGGGCCGGCCCCCAACGGGACCGGCCCTTGGTTTTTGCCTGGATACAACCCCGGTGGTGGAAAAGCCTCGGCCCGTCCGCGGGCCCTGGGGAACTCACGGACGGACCGAGTGAGGGAAGTGGGGCCAGCCTGTCATGACCCCGCCCCATTAAATAGCAAGGGCCAGGCCAAGTTCGCGGGTGGGAGCCATGAATTGATGGCTTTGATATCATTGCAAAAAGAAGATGATGATTCGGTGGGGTCTCCGGGATGCCCTGCATTTTGCCATGCCCCCGGCCGGGGCGGCGGCAGTTTGCAAAAACTGGCCGGGTGGATCACGCCATGGAGGGGCCAATGCTGACCTGGGCGGAAGTGAAGGCGGACCCGGCGCTGGTGACGGCCATCGACTGGGAGATGACCCCGGCCCTGGCCTTCGAGGTCTTTCAGCTCAAGTCGTCCGAGGCCTGGCGCCATCGCGGCCTGGAACAGGCGGTGTATTTCTACCTCAGCACCTGGCGGGGCGAGAACCGGGTCTATCTGGTGCGGCGCAGCCTCAAGGAGACCGAGACCCTGGCCCAGGCCCCGGTTCCCGCCGCGCTGATCGCGGCCCGGGTGGCCGCGGCCGCCGGCCAGGACAACCCGCGCGGGCAGTTGCCAGTGGGAGAGGCCATCGCGGCCTGGCTGCGGGCGGAGCTGGCGGCGGGGTAGGGCGGGGCGCTGTCCTGTTCCCTGCAATGAAGTCATCAGGCAAGCAATCCACATCCATGTGGATGATGAGCACCGCGCAGAATCGCTTTTTGTCATTGCGAGGAGCGAAGCGACGCGGCAATCTCTTTGCTTTCACAAAGCAAGTTCGAAAAATACCGTGAGAGATTGCTTCGCTACGCTCGCAATGACATCCAGAAGCGCGCAAGGCCAATTTAGTATTGTAAACATGCCTTTATTTCATCAGCATTGGGGAGGCATAAGATGGAGTTGAACGATCGCGAGGTGTTGGCGCGCTCCCGGGACCGGCGGGCCGAGGCCCTGGGCATCCTGGAGGAACTGGGCCTGATGCGGGCCTGGACCGAGTTCGGGCGGCCGGTGCTGGTGGGCGCGGTGGCCCACGACCTGGTCTGGGGGCGGGACATCGACCTGGAGGTCTATTGCCCCCAGGTGGGGATCAACGAAGGCTTCCAAGTCCTGGCCCAAGCCTGCCAGGCCTCGCCCCGGGTGGTCTCGGCCCAGTTCGGCAACTTTTTGGCCGAAGCCGACCAAGCCCTGTACTGGCAGCTCAAGTACCGCTTACCCGAGGGGGAGGAATGGAAGGTGGACATGTGGTCGGCCCGGGACGACTACGCCCTGCCCCGGGGCGAGAGCCTAGTGGAGCCCCTGCGCGCGGCCCTGACCCCGGAGACCCGCCTGGCCATCCTGCGCCTCAAAGAGGCCCGGGAGCACCAGGCCGGCCTGGAGTGCCTGTCCATCGACCTCTACCGCGCGGTGGTGCGCGACGGGGTGCGGCGGCCAGAGGAACTGCGGGCCTGGCTGGCCAGCAACGAGGTGGGCGTTCTCAGCGGTTGGCGACCCAGCGAGGCGGCGTAGCCGGTCTGTCATCGGGATTACTTGACCCGCTTGCGCTACGGCCTGGGTCCGGAGGAGCTCCGGGGCCTGGAGCGCTTCTACGCCGAACTGGCCCTCAGTGGGCAGGTGGCGGGAGGGGTGGCGCTGCGTTTCCTGGGCCAGGAATAGACAAACGCCTTTTAGACCAATTACCTGGGACAGGCGCGGTATAGCTTGAATCCAGCACGGGGAATGGTCGGGAATGACTGCGCGCGCTTTTGTGCAATGGTCTCAGAAGGACTTGGAGAAGTACCTTGCGGTCTACAACACCAAGCGCCCCCACCAGGGCCGAGGCATGAACGGCAGGATCCCGCTTAAGGCTTTCATGGATGGACTGAAGCAAAAGGATCGAACCGGAGGCCAGGCCGCCAGGAATGCCGCCTGACCAAGCCCCAGCCGGAGGCGACTTTCAGGCGAATACCATCACTGTACACATGGATCACCTCTCCAGCGAAATTTACTCGCTTAACAAGGTGTCCGCAAAACCTGGGGAGGATCAGTGGTGTGACTGAGGCCTGCATCGCCCGGGGCCTCACCGGGGCCTTGCTCCTGGCCCTGGGGCATCCCCTGGCGACTCAAGCCGTATGCTTGTTTTCCAATGCGGGCCTGGCCGTGGTCAACTGGCGGGACGGCCAGCGGGGACAAGCCGGGCTTTTCCAGGCCTACTTCTTCCTTGCAGCTTGGGGAGTCCTGAGTTTTTAACTTGACTTTGTGCTTTGCTGCCCCGATATTAGAGGTGAGCGGTGAGTCCTATGTTGGTCCCCGGGGCCATGGTCCTTCCATAGGTTGGGCAAACCCTGGGATGGTGGCCAGCAAGGCGCGCTCTTTCTATTTTCTGGGGAACAAGGTTTCATATCTGACCTTGCCCTTGAACACGTCAAACCATTCCAAATCATTCCGCTCGTATTTCCTGAATATCCCATGTGAGAACAAATCTGCGGCCTGCAATCCAAGCAGGGAGCAGGAATCGCCATGGGAAATACGCAATAGAACTTGGGCTGGCAGTCTCTGCTTTAGTTGGCGGGATATATAGCTATTAAAGTTAGATATCTCTTTTTGAGACTTGCTTTTATCAATGAAAAGATCAACTGTAGTATCGGCCGCCTCAAAGGGCAATTCATCCAGCAGTAGGCGTGACAAATAGTTATAAGTTCTATCTTTTTCTTTTTGCAGCTTTTCGTAAAGTTTGCTTTTCTCGAGGGTGAGGGCATAGACTCCAAAATGAACACCAGCTATTTGGTTGAAAAAGAATGTTTTTACCCCAATGGATGTTTTGCTGCCCTTTAGCTCCTGCACCACGCCTTTCCCTTTGGTCTTGTGATTGACCTTCCTTCGGAAAGTCTTCTTGGCAGCGTTTAGAATCGCCTTGTGCCTAGTAGGGGTGCGAATGGCCAAGATGCAAATCGTGAAGTAATTGGAGCGGCCAGGCTTGGAGGAGTCAAACCCTAAATCGCCACTTTCATCTAGATATAGGAACCATGCACCGTTCATGGCGGCAGGTTATCAGAGGCGGGGCAGGGTGCCAAGATCGATTTGCCTATGGTCGCCGCTGGCTCAGGGCAGAGTGGCAAAAGTGGGGCGGCCCGAAGGCCGCCTAGTTCGCTGCTGGGAATGTTGGCTGGTGTTGGTGGAGGGAACGACGACCTACCGCAAAACAGCCTCAAAGCCAGCGCTCCTCGTAACTCCTTGATAATAAACGCCGAAGTCATCTCACACAACCACTTCCCGACAACCCGACCAGAGAAACGAATTTCTCCCATGATTTCCCGGCACCGGACGAGGGTGACGGGTTTGCAGTAAAACCGGATACCTGGCGCAGAACCGCAACAACTTCGAATCCGGTTTTCGGACGCCGGTTCGGTTCCCAAAACGGGAATCGAATTAAGGTGCCAGCCAACATCAGACAACAACCTCCTTGCGCAGTGAAAGGCCTCTCAAGGTCATGGCCTCTATCATTCCGGCAGCCTTCAGAACATTTTCCAGACTAACGTGGGGGATCTGAGCGTTTTCATTCAGGTATCCGCTGAGGTATTCTGCCGACGGATTTTTGATCCCAGCCCGCTCACATACAAGCCAGGCAACGCTTTCGGCCTCGAACTCTCGAATATTGATGTGCTCCTTACGGCGATCTGGCCACCAGTTTTCATTTGGCGTTCCGAGGTGGCCGCAATAGAGATGGCCTAGTTCGTGGGCAATCGTTGCGAATTTTTCTTCTTTCGAGTGGTTTTGGTTTACCACTAGGTGGTACAGCACCTTAGCCTTTTTCTTTCCCGCATCTTGGGTCCCATGCCCTTTCGCTACCTCGATAAAGCCAGCGCTTCCCGTGCCGTGGTCCGCTTCATGGTACGAAACGCCATCACGAGGGAGATTTCTAATCAGGCGATTCAAGGCAGGCTTTGCAAGGGTTCCATTAGTTTGAAATGGCTTGAGTAACGCCTCTGGAAACGGATCTTTGCCGTCGGTATCTTCCAGCTCAAAAACGAAGCGCACGGGCGCAAACGGCCACAAGATTACGAGTGGGCGAGCACCGGGCTTGATGGTACGGTTGAATTGCTCCCTCCATTCTGAGGCAGAAGCCACATACTGACTGCCTGGCTTTTGGATATGGAGCAGGAAAGCATTAAATGGCGCTATCTTCGGAAATTTCTTAATGAAGTCGAATAGCTCCTTCAAATCCTTACTGTGCCGATATACGCCAACTTCGTGGAATAGTTCGTCGAGTGCCTTAACCTCTTTGTCGGTGAATAAGCTCATGAACAACTCCGTAGTCAGTGCCGTCAATCCTGAATTAAGCGATCTGCCAGTTCCAAAGCATCCACCGGCCAGAAGCACTCTGATCGCGGGCGGTTGACGCCTGGATGTCCTGCCTTGGGGCGGCAGTTCAGGACCCGCTCGACCCATTGGGCGGGTATGGCGTCCAAGCCGTACACCGCGCCCAGTAGCGCCCCACAAATGGCTGCGTTGGTATCGGTGTCGCCACCACGCATGACCGTATCGACGACGCCTGCTTCAAAGTTCGGGGCATTGAGCAGTTGCCACAGGGCATTACGGAATGCGATCAACACCCAGCCCTGTTGCTGGACGTAGTCAGCCGGTGGAGCTTCGGCAGCTCCGTGGATGGCGTCCATGAGAGCGGGGTCGACTGCCAGGTCGGCAGCCCACTTTTTGATATCCTGGTAGAGCTTTTCGGCCTCGTAGCCAGATGCAATGGCATGGGCAATCGCCATGGTGAAAAGCGAGTTCGCCTGAAGGCACACCGGATTAGGATGCGTCAGAGCGGCGTCCTGCCTGGCCCAGTCGCCCACTGTCTCCAATGGTTGGTTGGCCCCGAAAATACCCAAAGGGCTGATCCGCATCATGGCTCCGTTGGCCTGGCTGTCGGGGTTCGGACGGCCCCGCAATCCAGTGGCGATGGTCATACCGCAGTCAAAGGGATCGGAGTCGAGCCAGAATTGATAGGCATGAAGCGCGGCATCGGGATCATAGGCTCCACGCTCAGCCAGCATCCGGGCCAGCAGCAGCGCCATCTCCGAGTCATCGGTTGGCTGACCGGCAATGGTGTTCCATGTGCCGCCATCGGCCAGTTCCCGCACGCCTGCCGGGTAGCTGCGGCGGATCTCCTCCGGCGACTGGAACTCGACCAGGCTGCCGAGAGCGTCACCGGTGAGCTGTCCAAGGAGGCATCCCTGGGCGCGGGTCAAAGCTGTGGAGTTCTGGTCTGAGCACACCGGCATCATGATTCGTCCAATATGACTGTGCGGATAACTCTTTCTATATCTTGAGAGGAAATCCCTCCACGCGCTGATTCGCTTGTGACGATCAACGTGCCGTTTTCACCCTCTCCTTCTTCATGCGGCAGGATGCCGTTGTCTTTATACCAATTGAGCTTCTCTTCCCAGCGCCTACGGTAACTCGGAACATGCAGCATGCCGCAGTGTTCCCAATAAAATGTTCTGCCTGATTCGATATCCTCAACCGTGAAATCGGGATATTTTGTGGCGCTGCCGATGGTCAAAGGATGCTCATACATGTACTCGACCTTCAAGGCGGAAAGTCTGTCAGCGATGATCACTTCAGACTTTGACCGAACCATTTCACCGCGTGCTGTTCTGTGGATCAGATTTTCTTCGAAGAATCGTCCGTCAATATAAATCGGGGATGGCGCTTCAAAAAGATTTGTCAGTCTGCGGGCCGTCTCCGACCTGTCGTCTGATGAATACTTGCGCAGATCGCCTCTGGCTCCTTGGTGCAGAATAACCACTCGATTTTTCTGCCGAGTCAGGGCCGTGTAAAGCAGCTCTCTGGAAAGCAGTCGACACGGATTTGGCAGAACCAGAATGACGGTGCCAAACTCGCTGCCCTGAGACTTATGCACGGTGAGCGCATAAGCCAGCTCCAGCACCGGATTTGCTTCTTCTCCGAAATCCTTAGCCGTGAAGTCATATTTGAAGTTCGGCTGTGAGGAGAATTCAACCTCGAGTTTCCAACGCAGATCTGGCAGACCCTTTTTCCAAAAAAAACCGACGGCCATCCCAATCTCGCCGTTTGCAATGTATGGATTGTCCTTTTCCGGATAGACCTTCCGGTGGCGGTTCCATGGCATTTTAGGATCAGTATTCGCCAAGTTGATAACCTTGTCGCCATAGACTATCTCTTCTGGTCCCATCGGCTTGGGGTATTTCCGCCATCTGGCGACTCGGGATGCATCGATTAACTCTTGCCTGAACTGTTTGTGAATTAAACGATTGATGTCGGGAACGCCGTGCGCCCCTGAACGTACGGGTGACAGTATTTGCCAGCCCTCGGACTGTTCGGCTGAACCGAAGTTAAAAAATCGCATCCCATTCCAGTCTTTCCCGCCCAAGGACTCGTCAAACTTCAGAATGTCATCTGGGCCTTTAAGACCAAGTTCATCAACGAGAACGGAGACCAGATTTTCCCTAAGTTCGTCCGAGGAATCCCATTGAACAAATCGGACATGCTTGCTCTTTCCGGATTTGACGACTTTGTCGAAGACATCGTCCTCACCCGGAGCAATCGGCGATCCGCTGAACCATTCAGCGAGCTGCAAATCTTCGCGTTCTTCACCGGCCTGTCGTCTGCGAATGGTGAGTTCGGCGTATCCAGGAGCGACTCGTGGAAATTTTTCCATAATCCCGTCGGGAGCGAGATGCTTGATCACATCAACAAACGGACGGCCTGCGCCAATCGGGGGAAGCTGTCTGGGATCGCCAATCAGAATCAAACGATGAACACCCTTGAGTGCCTGAATAAGTGCAGCCAACATCTCCTCAGTCAGCATCGAGGCTTCATCGACTATGACTGTTCGAGCTCCGGCCTCGGCAGATTTTTCCGATAACTTGTAGCGACCTGTGGAGCCGTCATAGCGGTCGGGGCTGAGGAACTGAGCGACAGTGAATCCCTTCAATTTGAGGGCGCTGGTGGATTGCTCCATTCGGACACGCGCTTTCCCGGTTGGAGCCAGAAGCAGAATGTCACCTTGCGATATCTGCGGATGAGAACACAGCACCGACAGAAGAGTGGTTTTCCCTGTCCCTGCAGGTCCGATAAGAACGCTGAGGCGGGATTCAGCAAGCTCCTTAAGTGCCGCCGTCTTTTCTTCACGAGCCTTTTCCTCGAGTTCATCGGAACTACCCACACCGTGAACATCAAGATGACTGTCGAGAAGGGTCTTCCAATCGGCCTCGACAACCAATCGCTTGCCTTTGACACGTTTTTGGATTGCGGAGCGAATCACATCACCCATTTCGGCTAAACGGGCAAGCTGCAACGCAGGGCTACCATCTGCCAGAGGCGTTTCAACTATGGTTTCCTCAAACTGGTCCTTTGCGACATTAATCAAATCTCCGTCAACTTCGCACCCTGGCTTGATATCCAGGTTCCGAATCGCGAGCACAACCTGGTCCTGGGGCATCAGAGAATTGCCAGCGATAGCCGCATCCTCCAGGGTTTTAACGCTGAGAGCACGCACACGGCGGGCGTCTGTTCCTGCGTCCAAAGCGGTTGGCTCAGGCAGAGGGTGTTTCTTCCGGATGGTCTCGTCAGGGAAAACACCACGATCAACGGTCCAGACACTTATTGGCGTCGATGTCAGCCTGGTCGTCTCATAAAGCAAGTAGGGATTGGTCAATATGGACAGATCCGAGCAGTCAATATTCGCCTTTTTCCGTTCTTCCTGGACATATATCGTCGTCGCCTGTTCTCTGTTGATTTCAAATCGGCTTATCAGCTTTAGGAGATTGCGGCGTTCTTCGGGAAGTCGGTTCCATTTAGCCTGAATGGTTGTCCCGATTCCTTTTGCCAGATCTTTAGGCAGGTGATTTTGAGGGTCTCGGAGAACTTGATCGACCATAGGCCAAGGATCGACATTCTCTCCGACATTGTCAGAAATCTGTCGAGCGATAAACGTCCCAAGGTCAATGCCAAACGCGCAAAGCGCCGACGCGAGCCCTGGGCACGGCCCTCTGGCCGTCCACAACTCTCCGACTCGGTGGTCAATCCATGTCAGACATTTTGCCCATGGCCCAGGCAAAACTCCAATAGCTTTCCTGAGAGATTCCGCGCAGGACAGCAAGGAAGCGATTGCTGCGTCGTGGGTTACAAGCTGTGAAGCGTGTGAAAATTCAAGAAGCCGGTCATCTGGTGAAAATGCGGCGATAGATGCAGGGTCAAAGTCGGGATTGTCAGCAGCCAGTTCCAGTGCCGCATGGTAAGGCAACAAGAAACCATCTTTGAAATCGGGCCTTATGGAGTGCTGCACCATACGCTCCCAAAGCATGGACCGCAGCTTTCCTTTCAGATCCCTGGTCGAGTATTGGTATTCAACTCCTGGGGACACATGCAAAACCCGACCTACGCCGACCAGGATTCTCCTTGCCCCCGCATCTTCGACAAATGGAACTTGCTTGGCGTAAAAAAAACAAAGTGATTCTTCTTGCTTGATGTGGTCGCAAAAACAATCTGACAGGGCCTTCTGGTTCTCTATGGCTTGTATCCACTGTGTGGAGAATCCTAATTCCGGCTCCCGTTGCGGCCGCACATCCAAACCATATGTTTCGCCGAGCTCATCCATCGATTCCCGCAACATCCAAGCGAATGGGACCGCAGGAGCGGAATAGGCGGGATGGCGTAAATCGGTAGGAGCGAAGTGTCCGTGACTCCCCTCGGATGTGTGCTTATATGGGTGGTTGGCGACCCTCGTGTATTCGAATGGCGACATGAACGCGACCCGCTCAGCCACGCAACAAGGCCATTTTTCTTGAGGCAAGTCCGCAAGCGATTGACCGGCGACCGCTTCCTCGGCGATATCGTTTCTCTCCTGCCCAATCCGTTTGAGCTTGAGGCACGCGCCGTTAAGACGTGGATTGGCACAGACTCGTCCATCCCATCCGGAATCGTGCCACGGCACGCGAATTGATATGTGCTTTTTCGGATACTTCATGATCCCCCCAGAGTCATTCCGCCTCATCCATAATGATCTTCAAATCGTGAAGGTGTGTCTCTACGAAACGAATGCTAGTTTGCTGATCACCGCGCGTAATTGAGACATCGCAATCCACCTTACTGAAAACTTTGTTTCCTATGTCAGCCATCGCATCGTCATCGCTCTTTACAAACTCCTCGTTGCACAGCGGCACATAGAAAGAAAAGGGCTATAAACTGAACGTCATGCTCCTTCGGCAGATATATACGGGAGAGCATAGAGGTGCTGCCGTCAGGCTTGTCTATACAGGGAAATTAATCTCATAAAATGCCGCTGGCTCCATGTAATAACGCACTCCTCACCTGCTAGTTTAATTTTTATTCCAATACGTTGTGCTTTTCCGCCTCCGTCCTCAAATTCAGCGATTATATCCTTAATGTCATCCAGCCATTCAAAACTGGCGTATTTTAGCTTTGCCATAGTGTCGGCACTAACGCAGAGCATATTACCTGCGTCATTGAGATAACAGGCATTGCTGTATGGTAAAAGACTGCAAGCTTCAAAATAGTTTTCTGGAATGCCTTCGGAATTAGCAGCCGCTTTTCGGAAGGTCGTGCCCTTAATCTGGCACTGACCATGGTATTCAACGTAGAGAAATTCTCGAGCCTCTTTGTTATCTGGTTTATCGCGTACCGGAGAGAATTGTACAGTATGAGGAATTGTCGTGTGTTCCTCAACCCCGTCAGTGACAGCATCATCAAGATTGTTCTGATAACGCTCAGGGTTTCTTACAGGGTGGTCTTGCTCCCCTTCACTATAGTCTGTCTTGGAAGAAAAGTTCCCATGTTGACGCCTGCTCATATTGGCAAGTCCCTCTTTAAATGACGGCGCAGGGGTCGGTGGAATTGTTCTTGGTACGAGTTTTTCAAACCTTTCAAGCTCATCATCCGATGCATTGGCTATCCGCTCAAGCAATTCTTTTTTTCGAGGATTGCCTTCGGATAAGACATCTGCGGCTTTAAGTTTTTCTGTTTTTCTCATTCCGAGAAAATCGGCCAGCTTTTCATCTCGTTCGAATTGATCGGGAAGTTCCTCGAGACTAATTTCTGCTGGCTTTTTAAATCCATTTTTTTCAGTTGGCAGCCATGAAGAGTCAATCAATAATTTTCCGAATTCTTCAGATATAAACTCCTCTTCTTTATAAGTGCTTGCGTTGGGAGAGAAGTCCTGCCTGCTTGATCTTAAAATCTTGCCTTTGATACAACGACTATAGGGTAGACAAATTTGATTCCAGATAATTTGGCTCTTCTCTATCGATGGCTTCAGAAGAGCCTGTGATAGTCCTTCTACGCTAATATCAGGATCGAATCCCCTTAGCCCACGCCTATATCCTGATTGATAATCAAGCTTGATGTAATCTTGTGAACCAGTCCAAGGTTTGCATTTTACGCGTATTTCTGAAGAAACTCCCAGATTGGCAAAAATCTCCAACGCTGATTCCTGGTAGATCGAGCTGACAAAGCCAACCTCAGAGTTTTCTGAAAAATAAATTTCCAATGGTCTATCCTGAAAATACAAGGCATCCGGTCTTCGATATGCCTCGTCACCGGAGACTAATGATCGTGACAAAATGAAAGACGTCTCTTGTAAGGCATCCTTCAGTCTTTTTCGGTTTTCTTGAGAGTCGGTTTGAAAAGCTTCTATAATTTTTTCAATATCCCGCTCATGCTCATCAGCTTTGGGAAGGTTCGGTGATGTGTATTTGGGGATCACATGCTCGGTAACCTCGGCAACGATATCGAATTCTGGAACTTTCAAATCAGATAGCAGAAATCGGCGTGCTTCATCATGGCTTGCAATCTCAGTTTTTACAGTCGGCAGTCGGGCGTCAATAAGCGTTTTCGTAGTCAAATAGGCATTCGGTTTTTCGTTATCATCAAATGGCCTTACGTGTGAGCCATCTTGCAATCGTACGAATGGCTTTTTTCTAAGTGGACCGTCGGCATCCCAATAGCTACTTGATCCCTTTTTCCACAGTGCTTTTTGATTTGGTAGTTGTGTATAAAAGTCGATTATCCACTGATCACTTTGATTAGATAGAAATGCTAAATCTATTCTTCGGGCAAATCCATCCGGCGTCAGCTCATCGACTTTTAGCTCTTCGCGAAAATACTTCCAAAGCTCATGTCGCCCTTTATCAGTTATATCGCCATGAACCCATTTCAGTTCTTTTTTGTAAAGTAGCTTTAGTTGTTCCTCTCGAAGCAATTTTCTCAACCAGTCTGCACTGGCCAGCTTGGCATTCCCGGCGGAAACGAACGAACCATCATCGGCCGGTATAAGTTCCAGAGTGGTAAAAGCTTCTTTTACAGCTTTGGCGATTGGAAAATACATATTATTTTCATTTAGCAACAAAACAGATTTGGCAAGCGAATGGAGAAAGGAAAGAGATAGTTGTTTACTGTCTTTGAGTATAGGTAGGGAAATAGAAACAAGCGCCCCTACACATGGCATCAGCCATTCACGGTTCCATGGCGTATCCTGAATATCCTCCCGGGAGCTAGGAAGAATGAAATCGGCATTAATAATGAACGGAAATCCAGTATCGTAGCGCACAGGCAAGTAAGCAAATAATTTCTCTGCACTGTTTGGCTTTTCGCCTACAGGAAATGCAATAGAAACTTCACGTTCTTTTACATCAGTTCTTTTTTCATGATTTATATCTTTCGGTTTATCAAAGATTCTTTTGAATAAAAGGAATTCAAATATCTCATCATACCCATTTTTATTTGTTAGCAGTTGTATGTTCGGTTCGGAGTTATCATCTTTAATCACCGTGAATCCTTCACTGTGATCTGTGACTATTTTTATTTCCTTTAGTTTCGATAGAAAAAGAATCGTTTCTGGCTCTATATCCCAGAGCATTTTCTTAATGACATCGTATCCGAAATCTGGCTGATCCAAAGGTAATACAATTGAGGTTATTGAAGTGTCGATTATCTGTGGAATGTTTTCGACCCATTCAGGAACGATAAATCCGAGCCCCGTTTCCTTATGATTTTTAGGCAATGAAATCCTATAGCCGTTTGAAAATAAAAATGGAATAGATGTTACTCGGAATATCGATTTAAAACCTATTCCTTTTTCACCTATAAAACCTTCTTGCTTCTTTTTTGTAGATTTCCCGACTGCACAAATTGCATCGATGTTTTCCGGAGAGAAACCTAATTCATTATTCTCAACTATTATTACGCCATCCGCACCAGGGGTTTTAGTTGGATCGTCTCGAAGCAATCTGAACGTTAATGAGGGTTCTATTTTATTACCATATGCGTTATCCTCGGCATTTTGAATCAACTCAAATATGAAGTGTGCATTCCTGGTATATAGCCCTTGCGCGAGATGATCAATTGAATCCCTAAGATCGGAGGCAAGAGGATTTACCCCATTCAAATTCCCATGCTCATCTAAGCCGTATTTTTCACATCTGATGCGAGTAACATGCTCAAATGCGCTATTTAACATTTTTGCCTCCAACTTCAACTAACAGCACACCATACGCAACAGGACCGGCGACGATGTCCGCTCTCTCCAAAGCGATGTCCAGCTCTTGGATTCGTCTTGCGTAGTCCGCCTCTGCGGCGGCAATTTGAGACCGACGCATTTTTTGTATCTTCTCGTTGGTCGCTTGGCTAAGCTGTTCTTCCAGAAGAGCGATTCGCGCTCGGTGACTGGTGGATAGGCTCTCCCGCCGGTATTCAGCCTGTTCCTGGGTCTTTTGCCGGTGTCTGCTTCTCGCGTCGTTCCACAAGCTGTAGTGCTGGGCGTCCAAGTCGTCCCAAACTGAAGCCCCAAGGCCGTCTGGCATAGCGCCAGGACAATCCGCCGCACTCTCCAAAAGGCGACCAAGATGCATGGTCACCATGGCGTTCGAGGCGATAGGCTTAAGCACCAAGTCCTCCCTGATGCCGTGAAAGCGCCACTGGTAAATGGCGAATTCGTAGCGCCCGATAGGTATCTCGTTCGACACTACCTCCAGATTGGTTATGACCCGTTGTTTGGTATCAAATGACAGGGCCGCCTGTTTGACCAATGGATGAAGGGGCATGATGAAGGCGGCCTCGGGATGCTGCATGGCGCAATCAGACTCGAATGTGATGGCCAAATGCTGGCTCCCGCCCTTGAGCCAATTTTCCCATTCGCGGTAAGCAGAAGTGTTCTGCCTGGGGAGCTGCTGAAAATCCCTTAAAAGGTGGCCACGGGATTCCTGGGCCAGCCGGAGGGTTTTGAGCTGCTTCTCGCCCAGAATAAACTCCTGGTCTTTACCGCACACGCGCTGCAGGTAAAGGGTCACCACCCTGCGGAGTGAAGCCGGTGATAGCCAGAAACTCGCCGCGTCGGCAATTTCGCGGTTCATCTGCTCTTGGGGAAGGCGAATGCCAAACAGCTCCGCCTGCTTCTGCTCCAGGTCTTCCTGCTCCTGGATGAGCCGGATTTTGTTGTCGGATAGTTGCTGGAGCTTTCCCTTGCGCTCCTCCTCACTTAGCTCGTAGTTTTCCGCGATGTTTTTGATCTCACGAGTGATTTCCCCGAGTATTTCCTCGCTCCCTCCGAGGGCGTTATTGAAGACCCCGATGCGCACCAGGCACCGCTCGTAGATATCCGCATCCACGGTTCCCGGCGTGATCAAGTTGACGATGGCGACGCTCTCGCTCTTCTGCCCGTTTCTGTCGATACGGCCGATGCGCTGTTCTACCCGCATTGGATTCCAGGGAAGATCGTAGTTCACGATGCAGTCGCAGAACTGATAATCGAGACCTTCGCAGCCGATTTCGGAAAACAGCAACAGGTCGAGACAGTCCTCATCCTCCTTCGGCTTCTCAAAACGGGCGCGAAGCGTGACACGGTCCTCATCCGGCGTCCCCCCATGGACCAACCCGACGCGAAAACCGTCCTTGCTGAGATGGTCGAAGAGATAGCTCAGGGTATGCCGGAAGCTGCTGAACAGCATGACCTTGTTGTTCGGGAGGCTTTGCTTGTCGCGGATGATGTTGCGTAAAGCTTCGAGTTTGGGGTCGCCTGCCTCAAGGGTACGAGCCGCCTTCAGCAGATTCTGGATTTGGCTTTGGATGGGAATGATGGCCTCGTCCTCGGGGACGCCGGTGTCATCCGCTTCTTCCCAGGACAGTTCATCGAGATGGCGATTGAGGATCTCCTCAAGAAAGGGGGCAAGACCAAAGAGGCAACTGGCCGCCTGTCGCCTGATGGTGGTCATCATGAACTTCACGTTAACCCCATTGTGAATCTGGCTGAATATTTCAGCCTGGATTCTCAAAAGTTCGTCATGCAAATGCTGTTGAGCCGGAGTGAATGGCACGACGACCGTCTCGGGCTTCCTGACCGTGAAATTCCCAATGTCGCGGCGGCGGGTTCTGTTGATGATCCCAGCGAAGGTGTGCATCCCCTCCGTGTCGGAGATCATCCTTATGCGTTCCTCGTGTGTAACCCCGCCTCCCAAGAGTTCAGAGCGGACCCGACCAAAATCCGGATTGTGCCTGAGTATGGCCTGGCCCCAGGGCGTGGACGCCGCCTGATCGAGAGCTTCCATCGCCAGGTTTTGCCATTCCGGCGTTTGAGACCGCATAGCCGACACCGCCTGATTGATAAACGGGTTCGGCTCAGCCATGTGCGAGAAGCTCTCCTGATCGATGATGAGATCGGGGCGGAGCGTATTCAGAAGAACAAAGAGGTCGTTGCTGCCGAGCTGGATCGGGGTGGCCGTCAAGAAAACTACCGCTTCAGCATGATCGCAGAAAAACTTCACGGCCTTGTGGCTGAATGTGTCCTGGTTTCGAATGTGGTGAGCCTCGTCGACAATAACCAGATCGAAGCGGGGTGGCGGATCAAGGTCCAGGAGGCCTTTTTTCCGCTTCCGCTTTCCTTCGGGAGCCGAGCCATACAGGAGTGTTTCATCGAACTGGGAGTACGGGACGATGCTTTTCTGGTGTTGCTCCGGCCAGACACCATCCAGATCCATTTCGTTAATGCAATACCGCAAGGTAGCGCCATCAAGATGGGTAAAACGCTCCTCGAAGCGTTTCATTTCGTTCTGCCACTTTTTCTCAGTCACCAGCGGGCGCGGGCAGACAATGAGCACGGAACGTATCTCACGCCGCGCCTGAAGCTCGCGCAGGATGAGGCCAGCTTCAATGGTCTTACCTACACCAACGCCGTCGGCAATGAGCAAGCGCGGACGATCCGACCGGATAAACCGCAACACCGGTCTGAATTGATAGGGGATGAAGTCGACACGGGCGGCGTTGAGTGAGTAGAGGGTGGATAGCCCCGGATACTTTATCTGAAGCGCGGTGAGATAGGCATGGAATTGGTCGCAGGGTAAGGTGTTTTCCTTTTCCTCACGCTGGTCTTCGGCTTGTAATTGCGACGCGTAAAACGTTTGGGTTGTCCCGTCTATGAAGACCTTGAATCGGTTCTCAGGCTTTCCGGCCAGCACGGCAACCACAGCGCCACGGCTTGATGGGTTTGATTTGGCGAAGACGATTTGCCCGGGTTCGAATTCGGCCGCATCGTTTTTCCTTTCCGGAGGCGCGGAGGGCGTCTCTGCGCCTGGGTCAGGTTGCGGCTGGGTCTCCGACGCGAGAAGAGCCGCCTTTGTTTTCCGTAAATCTTGAATCAACTTGTCATCCGCGCCGATAACAACCGCAAAACGCTGGAGGGTGTCCAGATCCCGGTATATGTCGTCAACGGGGAAACCCTCTGTGTCCGCGTGTGCCCAGTGATTACGGACCGTTTGCATTTCCTTGACGAAGTGACGGGCTTCGGAGGTCAGGTCCAGGCTGTTGGAAATCTGATACCAGTTCTGGTCCAACACCCGAAGAAGTCCAGCGAGGTCAAGGCCACCCAGTGACGTGATGTTGCGTTGCTCCAACCGTCTCTTTTGCTGAAACGACAGGGTGTTTACGACCGCTTTGTTCCACCAGTCGTCAAACAGCGGCGGTAAAACTCTTTCTAGAAATACGGCGAGCTGCCCGGCTACGTCGCTAAGATGCTTCGCAACCGCTCCGTGAACCAAGGCTTTCTCATGCATTTTTTAACTCGCCTCCTGCTACAAACTCTTCATCAATTTCAAAAAGATCAGGCGTCGAGCGATGGACGCCGATGCCGTGTTCCATCAGCAGCATTACAAGCTGGTCCCCGTTCATTAGGGCAATGGGGGTTTTGTCTGCCTGGGCGGCTTCCTTGACAGCTCCTGGACTGAAGTCGCTTGTGGTGATGATCAGGCCTTGCTCGTGCGCCCCCAAACTGCCGCGCACCTGCTGTACCACCGGAGCCTGGATATTATTCTTGAGCTTCCATTTCTTGACCTGGACGGCCATCTTGATGCGGACCACGTCACCGACCACCAAGGTGCCCCGGACATCGATGCCGCCGTCGCCGCTGAGTTTGGTTACCTCGACCATCTCGAAGCCCATCTCCGCCAGCAACTGCGAGATAAGCTCCTCGAACTCGCCGGGTTTCATGGCCAGCAGGCGCTCACGCAGCGCCTTCCGAACCTGGTGGTTGTGCTGCTCGATTTGGAATGCGAGACCGCGTCCCATCCATTGGCTCAGTCCGATATAGCCACGGCCGTGTTGGACAAAGCGAGGGCGCTCACCGCGTTTTTGCTGGCGCTTGATCTCGGTGATCACCTGGGCGTACATGGATGCTTCCGGCGTTTTTCCGCTCGTCACCAACCATCCTTTTTCCAATGCCTTCCCGGTGATTTCCTTGTAGTGCATCGGCTTTTTACTGCCGAACTCCTCAAGCACCTTCTGAGCACAATCGATGAAGGAAAAGCCCGCGTTGATGGGATGAGGTTTTGAGGGCTTTTCGACAGGTGCAAGAACCGGCGCAGCGCCGCTCGATATTTCAGTGGAATCCCGAAGCGCGAAGGTCTGAGGGCCAACCTTTACAAAGGTCGATTTGTCACCATTTTTCTTGATGTCCGAATACAGACTGGCGCTCACGGTGGCTTCAGGCGTCTTGCCATCAGAGGTCCAGAGCCCAGCAGCGATGATCTGCTCAGCAATTGCTTTAGCGTGCAGCGGGGTTTTTGCCTTTTTCAGCACCTCAGTGGCGGCAGCCTTCACGGACATAACATTTCTACTCCTCGATCCTTGTATTTGCCTCATCACTGTCAGTACACCAGAGCATTTCAGCGCTCCGATGGCTTAGCGCATCTTTACGTTCCTTCCAATCAGGAAGCACTCGGCCCAGTATTTGCCAGAATGTCGGAGTGTGATTTCGCTCGTGAAGATGTACGAGTTCATGGGCAACTACGTAATCCACGAGAAAGACCGGCAACTGTAGAAGACGCCAATTGAAATGCAGCACGCTATTTTTGCCGCAAGACCCCCACCTAAAGCCCAATTCGCTGACGACTATCTTTGATGCAACCTTACCAACTTTTGGCTCCCAGAACCGGACACGCTCATCCAGCCACTCGGCCCCGGCATCTTGATACCACGCCTGAAAATGCCTCGGCGCATCCAATCGGTCATCCTCCCGCAGCAAAAACCACTGGCCATCGAATTGAAGCGGGGCGGCTTGGTCCTTGACGATCTTAAGTCGATAGTTCTGCCCCAGGTAGGCAATGCTTTCTCCACTTACCATTTCGAGTCTGTGAACCCCACCACTATGCACTTCTTTGCGTAGCAGTTTCTGGTGAACCCAGAGCAACTTTCTCTCGACCCACTTATGGAGCTCTGCTTCGCTTGCGGTTTCCGGTGAGTGAACGACGAGCTCTCCCGCTCGATCAACGGTCAACCCGAGTGTCTTGCGACGTGGGCTCCGTCTCACCTCGAACTCCAAATTATCGACTACAAGCACTTCGTTCATTTTCTTACCAGGTTCTCGTGGTTTTCTTTGGCAAGGGCAACAAGCCGTTGCGCGATATCCCGCTCTTTTCCAAGAGGACACACTCCGGAGGCATCGAGATCCCTCACGATTTGTTTTGTGAGGAGTTCACGACGGTCTGAGTTCTTCCAAAAACCAACCTTGGCAACCTCCTGGCGGATTCTTTCGACGATATCGAGGGTTGTGGTAATGGCGACCTTTCTCTGCGCGTCATCCAGCTTACGCCCTTCCGAACAGGCTTCGAGGATCAAACGAACAAAGGGCACTTGAACACGGGGGTCAAGGTCCGGGAAGTCATTACGATCTCCCTGCCGTAATTCGTCGATGAACTTTCTCAATTCTCGTTCCAGCGCATCCCAGTCTTCCTTGAACCTTTTGAGGATTTCCTCCAACTTCTCGCTCATCTTGCGAGCAAACGCCGGATTCTGATTGCTGAAACCAATGATGTGATACCTGGCTGCGTGCTGCATTTGAGCTGCTTTTGCCCGGTTGTTGTTTTGTGCTTGGAGAATTTTCTCAAACTCAGCGTCCGTAATCGTTGTGGGAGGTACCTTCGGATCAACACCACGGGCCGATATGTGAGCGTCAATGAGGGCCTTAACCTTTTCTGCTACACCCAAAAGGTTCAGAGCAGGATCGCGGTACAGGTTCGCCGCAACCTTATTAATGAACCCAAGGAGCTTTGCATCCCGGAACACATCGTTGGGAACTTCGGGCCGGTGCTCCAGAATATTCAGCGTTTCATAAAACATGCGCAACTTATTGATGAATTCAGCTCGTATTTTAAGGTCCGCCAACAAATCTACGCAGGCTTCAACTTCGGTCTGAAGATCAGTGATGCCTCGGTCAGTGAAAACCGCCACGGCCCTGTTCCTGCGGTCGATCAACTTTGGCAGCTCGACGTTGATATCGATTAAAGCGCCCTTGGTATCTTCACCGTCGTAGTCCTTCAAGGCATCATTCAAATGCCGAGCAACGCCGATGTAGTCCACGACATAACCGCATTTCTTCCTGCCGTATGTTCTGTTGACGCGAGCGATAGCTTGAAGCAGGTCATGGGCCACCACCTTCCGATCAAGGTACATCACCTGTTCAATAGGGGCATCGAAACCAGTCAGAAGCATGTTGTTCACAACCATCATGGCGAGCGGATCAGTTTTTTCTGTCCGTTCTGCCGCCAGTTTGCGCTTGAAACGCTTGGTGTATTCGTCCTGCTTTTCCTTGTTTGACCAATCCCACCACGATTCCGGATCATTATGGTTCCCAGAAATGACGACCGCTACATCCAGCCCTCTGATCAGCGGAAGCAGCGCGTGCGCACGCACAAGGAATCGTGGTTGCGGATCAAGCAGTTCAATCTCATGGTCCGGGAGCGCCAGCGTCGCGGCAGGAATGCCTTCCAGATCTCTGACAAGCTCATCCCTGGCGGCCAACAATTTTTCGCGGTAAACGATGGCGGCGCGGCGACTGGTTGCAACAACCTGGGCCTTGTAGCCCTCAGGCAAAACAACACCTACATAATGGCGCAGCATATCCTTTGCTTTCTGTTCGATCAGCAAAGGTGCCTCCAGAATATCGCCAGCGGTACCATACTTGGCTTTGATAACCGCCAGTTCTTCCTCTGAGTAGGTGCGGAACATATCCTCGAACAGTTGATCGAGGTTCGGAGCATCCTTGACGAGGCCATCAGCCGTCCGGCCTTCATAGAGGATCGGCACTGTTGCGCCATCCAACTCGGCATCCTGCAGCAGATATTTGTCGATGAAGTCGCCGAATATTTCACGGGTCTCTGTTTTTTCCTTGCTCAGAATCGGCGTGCCGGTGAATCCAATGATTGCCGCATTGGGCAGGGCTCTGCGCAGATTGCGGTGCAGAGATCGGGTGTGTGAACGGTGAGCCTCATCCACCAGCACCAGAATCTCGTCCGATTCATTGAGGACAGGAAACTCCTCGAAGCGGATGCTCTCTTCGAAGGTCACCTCTTTTTCCACGACTGGCTCGTCCTTGCCCGGTTTTTTTTCCTTGCGGACGATGGTCATGGCGATCTTTTCATCGTTCTTGGCTTGCCGGTCAACATCTTGATACTTCTGCAGCATGGCAAAAACGATATCCGGAGTTGTCTCGGACAGTATCCGCTGGGTCAGAGCGGTCGAGGATTCCCTGGTACTCCGGTCCTTGTCCGTGGGCCGCACGGCCTCGCCGGAGAGCCGAGCCGTTTCACGAAGCTGACCTTCCAGATCTGTACGGTCGGTGACGGTAACAATCTTGTAGCGCTTGAGCCGCTCCAGGGTCCGCATTTTGCGAACCAGAAACACCATACTGAGACTCTTACCGGAGCCTTGGGTATGCCAGATGATGCCGCCTCTTTCGTCCCGTTCAGCTCCCTGCGATCTTGTCCGCCCCTCCTGAAGCCTGAGGGTTGCCTTCTGAATGGCACGGAACTGCTGATAACGGGCCACGACCTTGCGGGTCTTGCCATCAACCTGCTGAAAGACGGTAAAATTGCGGATCAGGTCCAGCAAATGCACCGGGCGCAACATGCCAGCCGTCAGTATCTGCTGACTTTGCAGCCCAGCACCGTGAGCACTCCTTAACGCCTCGGGGCGCTGTTCCTTATGCCGGAAAAAGAGAGGCGTGCCTACGCGCTCTGTCTGCTCTGGCCCAACAGCCAACAGTTCACCTTTGGCCTCTTCAAGGTCATCATTGGCCGAGATGATCCCGAGCTCCTCGGCAACCGTGCTCATGGGAACCGGGCTGGTATCGGACCATTCCAGATATGCCTCAGGGGGAGCGCCGATGGTTGCGGCTCGTGCCTCGAAGAAGTTGCTGGCGATCAGAAGCTGGTTGGTATGAAACAGCTTCTCGACGCCTTCGTTATCGGTATAAAGGGTTGGGAACATCTCGCGGCGCTGGTTTGAATAACGGAGTAATTGATTGATCGCCTCATGCATCGGATTTTCAATGCCGGGGCTCTTAAATTCGGCTACAACAATCGGAATACCGTTGATGAACAGAACCGCATCGGGGATGACATGACCCCGACCGCTGGTCAGCTCGACCTTGAATTGATTGACGACCAAAAAGTCGTTCTTTTCAGGGTGTTCAAAATCGATATAGCGAATCGGCTGGGGCCTGCAGTTGTCCCAATCCGGCAACCCGTCCACCACGGTTCCCTTGAGCAAGAGTTCAGTCGCGGCTTGATTGACCTCCATCACCCGATGAACGGTGGGGGGTGACAGATCACGAATAGACTTGGTGATGCGGGCTTCATCGAGCCAGGGCCGCCCATCGCGAAGGTTGATCCGCCTTAGCGCTTCCGCCAAGCGGCCCTTCAGGAGCACCTCACGGAAGCTCTCCCGCTCGGTGAGCTCGGCCACATCAACGTCGCCTTCGATCCACGACCACCCCATGGTTTGAAGTTGCTCGCAAAAAGGCCGTTCGACCAGGTTGTATTCCCATTGAATTTTGCTCATCTACCCCTCCTGGTCGCGGCTTTTTTCGTGTAGTGTTTGTCCAGTTCGTTCAGGATATTTGGATTGAAGAATGGTTTTTTCAGGCTCTTCGTCGGGTTCTTCTCGTCAAGATAATGAGTCGTCCCGAATCGGGGGTCAGCTTGAAGCGGTATTCGAATATCGTGGTATCGCTGATTCGCACTGAAGTCCTGATATCGCTCTTTGCATTTCTGGGTGAGAGTCTTGTAATCCCACGGGTACCTGTCTTGAACTTGTTCATGCGTTAACCGCAAGGCCGGGGCATTAGGATCGTTGGTGATCTGAGTCGCCAGTGCGTCCTTGGCTTTAGACTTGGTGAACTTGAGCTCAATATTGACCGTGACCGAATAGGGTGAATCCGGATCGGCCTGGGGTTTGTCCAAGGCCTCAAGGAAGGAGAGGAAGTTCTTTTCCTCGGCGTTGAGCAGAAAGCCGTCCATATTGGTCGGCAGATCCACAAAAGCCAGAGGCATCAGATGGAGTTCGAATTCCGATAATTCGCGATCAAACCAGTCATGGACGGTGGTGGCGAAGTTCTTGGCGCAGGCCGCCCCGATCTCCTGCAGGCGAACCCGGAATGCCGGAGACTGGTTGTAGAAATGAACGGCTGAATCCCGGAGCTCCAGCAAAACCTGAATGTTGTCCCAGGCCCGAGCGTCGAGTTTTTTATCTTCGACCAGCTTCTTTGCCAGATAGCTCAAACTATGAGTGAAGGGATTCCCTGCGTCGGTTCGCTTGACGTATTTCTTTTTGCTCTTTTTCCCATCGGCGTTTTCCCGAGTCTCGTACACATAGAGACTGCTGGCTCGGTTGCGGTTATCGGCGAGCCACTTGGCTTTGAGCAGAAGTTCCCAGCCATTGATGGCAAGGATGGCAAACGACTCCGTCCGATAGGGGAACCCCGGCTTGTTGTAGATTTCGATGGCGGCCACCATCGCCGCTATCGCCCGATCCAGGAGTTCCTTTGACCGTGACTTCATGCGTTCTCGGCTCCTTCCATGATGGTTTCCGGAACACGTACCCGGCCGATGAGAAGGTCGTCTTGGAGGCCGGATTTCAGCGACTTTAATTTCTCCAGCTCAATTATTTCGGCATTTATCTCGATATCGCATTTTTCAAGAGAGTCTGAGATTCGTTTCTGTTCATCCGGCAAAGGTATTCGTAAAGGAACGATCTCAAGATTCCGTTGAGTTAACTTTGGCTGTGCAGACCCCAATAACCACGGAATGAAGTCTTGGTTTTCCAAAATCGTCGCAAGGAAACGAACATCTGTCTCCGGCAGGGGTTCGAGTATGTGAGCATGATTGTTAACCCAGAACTTACCTGTAGCAATGAACGCAAGAGGGAGTTGTCTTGATCTGAGGTTTTCCCCATCTTCACCAATTAAGACAAAGTCACCCTCAAAAATAAAACCATCAATGTAATCAATGATCCCGGACGCCCCATAATATGGATACAATCCGTGACGGCTTTCGCGATCTGCCTGCTTAACTGGAATTCTCTTTGAATCCCGATTTATTGCAAGAGATTTCACAGTCCCGACATCCCATGCCCTCGGAATCAGTCCCAACGGGGAGTCTTTGAACTGCTCCGGGTGAGCGATGGGGTCGCGAAGCTGGCCGTGTTCATCCAGGCCATAGCTCAGCAGGTCATGCAGCATGCCCGCCCGGACTTGCTTGAGTTTGGCAATCACGGTTTCGGTCTGAGAAATCTGTGCGTCCACCATGCGCATCAAGGCGCTTGCGGATCGTTGGCTCTCTGGTCGGGGAAGATGTAAAGGCGCGTTCGATATGGCGGCGGTAGAGAGGCCATAGCGGGTTGTTCCGTTGGCTTGCTGGCCGAAATATCGGGCAATTCGGTGATGCGCCAGTTGCTTTGCAAGAAAGGTCGGATCAACCTCATCCTGATTGGGGCGAAGCAAGGCCAAATGATAGCCGCATACAAGATCTGGCGCGGTGGTATCTACAACTGTCGGTATGCCGATGTCGTCCGGTGTCTCGGAATCTTTGGTAATAATGACGTCACCGACCTGCAGCCCGAAACGCTCTATTTCCGACTTGGTGGCAGTGGCACGCATGAAGTCCATGTCCGCCGTGACGTAATCGTTTTTGTAAACATCGGTATAGTTGCAGAGGCGAACAGGTTCTTCGCCCGGTTGCGAAACCTTGTTGACACTGCTGAAACGGATGTCGGCAACGGAGGTGAGTGGTACCTCCCGCCATTCATTCAGGTAATCGTCTGCCTCGGTATCCATGCGTGCGCCTGTCTGGCTAATAGGCATATCCCAGCTCCTGCAAAGCATCGTGGAGTCGCGATGAAAGTCGCTCCCGACTCTCGGTAAGCACCGTCAATGAGGAAGCATACTTGTCCCATAGGTTTTCATTGAAACGAACCAGTTCCTGCTGCTTGTCTCTCACTGCACCGTCCAGTCCCGTCTGGAGGTCTTGAGCAAAAAGTTCGAGTACCAATGCCTGCTTCTCATCCTCGCCCATGGCCGCGCACCGATTTTTCAGCTCGTCGACAAATGCGTTGGTGAGTGCGCGGAAAGTGGCCCGGGCGGCGGCAAGGTCTGCCTTGATCTGCTCGTAGGGAGCCAACTCCGCCTCAAGGGCCGCCATCTGATCAAAATAGGGTTGAAGTTCGCTCTTGGCGGCCTCTGCGGCCCGGCGGTCGGCATCGGTGGCCTTCTTTTTCGTCGCGGCCTTATCGAGCTTGGTGAGTTCCTTGATGGCATCCTTGAATTCCGCCTTCAGCTCTTTGACTTGGCGCTCAAGGTCCTTGGCGTAGTTCCAGGTAGCCAGCTCTTCATCATCGGCATCGTCCGGCGGGTTGCTCTGCTCGAAAGCTTCTTTTTCACCTTTCAGGCGGGCGATCTCCGATTTGGCATCGTCGATTCTCTGGAGGTAATCGGCCATAGTCCGCTTGACCAGTTTGTGACAGAAAGGATCAAAAGCCGGTCCCACGTTGTCGTCATCTTCCACGGCGTCGGCAATGGCATCGACCCATCCATCGACCACACCGCAAAAGCCGTTTTCAATAAGGGTTTTGAAATCCGGCAGGGTCTCGGTCCACCAAGCGGCGACCACTCCGGATAACTTGAAATTGTTCAGAACTCCGAGTTGCAGCAGTGCTTCGGTAAACCCCCGAAGAAATTCAGAGCGCACCGCGTTAAGGTTGCGGCCATGTGGCAGCGCGACCAGGCTGGCAGTCTGGGAGGCCCACCACTCTGTCAGCGCGTCTTTTAGCGCTCCCGTCCGAGCCAGCAATCCGGCATCCGCCTCAATCAGTCTGGCGATGGCTGGCCGCTCGCTAATGCTCGACTTGAAGTCACGGTATCGCTCTTCATTAGGTCTGTGAGCAAAGAGGACATCCGGCGAGAAACCGAGCGTTTCGAAAAGGGCTCGGTTGGATTCAATCTCGGCAACCGGAATGCCCCCAGCAAGATGTGCACGAACATCATGCGGTTCCGGCAATGGAGAATTGTCCACATAACGACGGACGTTGAGGTTGAAGTCATTGGCTCCATCTGCAATTTCGTCGAACGTCACTATCTTGGAATATCCGGGCACTTCGGCGTAGCGCTCGAAGGTAGACGCGACCTTTTCGATATCTTCAGGCCGCAGATAATTTTGTGCCCGACCTGCCAGATATTCGGCATCCGCATTGATAAAAAGCACCTTGCCGCGCCGATTTTCCGGTTTGTTGGGGTTGAGGGTTTGTCCTGTGATGTTGGAGCGCATGATCAGAATACAGGCCGGAATACTCGCCCCATAAAAGAGATTTTGCGGCAGGCTGATGATGGCTTCGAGCAAATCCTGTTGAAGGAACTTCTTGCGGATCTCCTTTTCCGCGCCGCCACGAAAAAGCACACCATGCGGCATAACGGTCGCCACCATGCCGCCGGGTTTACAGACCGCCAACATGTGCTGGGCGAACATGAGGTCCGCCTTTTTCCCTGAAGTCGGACACCATCCCCAGCGATAACGCTCCGGGAACTCCATGTTGCTCTTGGTGTAGTTCTGACTGAAAGGAGGGTTTGCGATCACTCGGTCAAAACGTTCGAGTTCCCCGCCTTCCCGGTGCAGAGGATGCAGCAGGGTATCTTCAAGCCGAATATCAGAGCCGCGAATACTGTGCAGGAGCATGTTGATTTTGCAGATTGACCAAGCAGAGGCATCATTCACCTGGCCGCAGAGGCGGAGGTTGGTCGGATCGCCGCCGGATTGTTCAATATATTCGCGGCTGATGATTAGCATGCCGCCGGAACCGCACGTGGGATCATAGATACTCATTCCCAGGGTGGGATTCAGTACCCGGACCATCAAGCGGATCACATCACGGGGTGTATAGAAGTCCCCGCCTTTCTTACCAGCCGATTCCGCAAACATGTTGATGAGGAACTCATACGCAGAACCAAGCAGGTCGGAAAATTGAAAGTCCTCACTGCGCAAGCGGTAGCGATTGAAATGACGCACCAGTTCTTTACAAGCCTCATCGGACACAATGCGCTTGTTACTCTGGACCTTCATGAATTGGATGTGGTCCAGAACGTGCTGCAACGACTCGTTGGATTCACTCAAGGCCGCCAGTGCCTTGTCCAGGACAGCGCCAAACGGCTCCGAAGCATCATTTAACTTGCCTTGCAGATGAGACCAGCGAGCCCGCCCAGGGACAAAGAATTCATCGTAAAAGTCTGGATTTTCGCCATAATTCGCTTCGGCATCCTCTCGGCTCATTCCTTGAGCGACTTTACGCGAAACGATCTTTTCATAGGCCGGTTCAAAAACATCGGAACAACGCTTGAGAAACAGCATCCCGAAAATGAAGTCTTTGTATGTGGCCGCATCCATGCCTTCACGGCGGAGAATATCAGCAGCGCCATAGAGGTGGCGTTCGAGTTTGGCTAATGACAGCTTAGGCATTCGGCACCTCGTGATTCCTTCCGTTAAAACCTCTTTTTTGTGTTCTCATAAAAAAACTATTCACTCTTCTTTGTTGCAGCGGTGGTTTTGGAGGTCGTTGTTTTACTCTGTTCCGCCGCGCCGCCAGCCTTCACCCACTCGTCGACCTCGTCTTTTTTGAACTTCCAAAGACGGCCCATGCGGTGGGCGGGCATCGCATGCTTGTCGATCCAGCGGTAAACGGTGTCACTGCTGACACCGAGGTATTTGCCTATCTCGTCTACTGATAACCAGCGGTCTTCCATCTCGGCCATTTCTCTAGCTCCTCATGGGCGATTGGTTTTCTTGCCACGCCAGAGGCGGTAACGGGGATGCTGGGCGGAGCTTCCCCAAGTTAAAACGTCCTTTAATATATTTAGGCAGGGGCCGATTGTCAAACGTTTTCGTCCGGATAAAGCCGCAAAGGTCTGCTCACGGGCGTAACCACTCGCCGCTGGCGACTCTCTCCGCGTAAGGCGGGCATGGCATCCAATAGGTCCAGGCTGGAATCGAGGTGCGCCCGCACAGCACCGCCACCATCACCCGCTGGTACATGCTGTGCCCCCCGGGCCGAAATCCTTCCAGCCGGTCGATGGGCGGCAAGTCGCGCTGCGGGTCGGTGAAGGTCACCAGTTCCCCACTGATCAGATCCCAGTCGCCGGTCGGGCGGCCGAAGCGTGGTGTGCAGATCTCCTGTTGTCTGCGGGCGTCCGCCAGTGGATCGGCGGTGCCCCTGGCCAGGATCAGACCTTCGGGCACCTCGAGGGCCGGGAACCCGGCGTGGAGATGGTAGAGCCTGCCCCAGACCACGGCCGGTTCGATGCTGCGGGCCTGGGCGCAGAAGCGTTGATGGTTCCAGTAGCCCCGTTTCAGGGTACCGTAGACGAAGAGTCGGAGGATGGTCCCGGGACTGTCTTCCGGGTTTGTGTTCAGCTTCGCGGTGTCTCCAATGTTCATGCATTCACTCCTTCGGGCAGTGTCCCTTTGCGCTCCTGGGGTATGAAGCGGAATTCGCTGTTTTCGATGGCCCGCACATCCTCGTGGCGGATGGTGAGCATGGTCATGGGCGGAACCTCCAGCTCGCGCCAGCCCTTCTCGTTGACCACGGCAAAGTCAATAAAGGCGTCGTCCGAGGCGTAGAGCACCACCCGGTGCTGGCGGTGGATGCGCAGGCAGAGTGGCTTGTTGCCCTTGAGCACGGTGATGGTGCCGGGGTCGAGGCGTGAGGTCAGCACGGCGCTCATCTGGCCGCGACAGAGGGCAAGCGCCTTCTTCAGCCCCTCCTGGTCGATGGGGCCTTCTGGCGCGAAGCGGTCGGCCAGACGGAAGATCAGCTCGCTGTCCACCTCGGCGTAGCGCGGCAGCCTAAGGCGGCGGAACAGATAATCGGCGTTGTAGATGGTGCCGTTGTGGGTGCCGATGACGATCCCGGCCCGGATGGGATGGTTGTTGCGGTTGTTGAACTCGTTGCCCCGGGTGCGCCAGCGGGTATGTCCCATGAGGATGGTGGTCTCGTTGTCGACCTGTCCGAGCAGCTCCTGGAACGGCTTCTCGTAGACCAGCTCGTGCGCCCGCATCGGCCGCTTGAAGATGCGGTGGCTGCCGTCTGTCTTGAGCCAGGCGAGACCGGAGGCGTGCGGGCCGCGCTCCTCGCTGTGCAGCAGCATGCGGATGAAGAGCTCGCGCAGGTAATCCCGCTCGTCGGGCCGTCTGCGTTTGCGGCCGAAGATGATGCCTACTTGTCCGCACATGGAGCCGGGTCCTCCTTGCCGCCGAAGTTCTTGCCGAGCGGTCTCGTCCCTTCGAGGACGAAGGCTGCGTATTCCCGCCGGTGGTCAGCCAGCCACTCGGCCACCTCCGGGTAGCCCATCTCGGCGGTCAGCCGGGTCACCTCGGGGTGATCGAGCATGTTGGTGCGCCCGGAGAGCCGCACCGTCTCCAGGGCTTCGAGGAAGCGTTCCGGCCAGGGATCGCTGGCCTTGTCATCGGGCAGGAACTCGATCAGGCCGTGCCGCGCCAGACGGGTGAGAAACTCGGCGGCCGCAGCGGCGGCATCCTCCGGCAATGGCTGGGTCGGCCCGCCTTCGATGCCGGAGAGCACCTCGGTCATGTAATCCCGGGGCGCTCGGCTGGCGGTAAACGGCGTCTGGCCGCGCATCAGCTCGACAACTTCGAGGCAGTCGGCGGCTTGCAGGGTTTCCCCGCTGCCGGGGATCGGTTCGCCGTCCAGCGTGGTGGAGCGGATCAGAATCTTCATGGGGCACCTCCTTAAACAGTGAGGCCGGGATCTTGCCCGGCCTCGTTGGTGAGAGTGGTGGTTTCGGTTTCGTCCGGAAGGACGTCCTCCGGTTTGGGCCGTCCATTCTTGAAGGCGGCATCGCCGGGCATGTTGGCCATCAGATGCTTGCGGGCGGTCTTGAACTCGTCGCCGATCAGGCCGAGGTGGAGCAGGAAGACCCGGAAGTCGTACTTGGCGCTCTGGGGATCGAAGTCCCGCTTGCGGCTGGAGGCGGCCCGGCCGTTGAGCGCCTTGGCTGCGACGGCGAGGCAGAATTGCAGGTAAGCCTTGATCCGCCCCGCGTGAAGGGTCGCCTCGAACCAGCGGAACTCCACCGTGCCCCGGTACCAGACGTTGTGCAGGTTGACCCCGTGATAGCGGCTGTTGTCGTAGTGCTGGGGCTGGCGGTTGTGGTAGCCGTACCAGATGCGGTTGAGCTGGTCCTTGGTGCGGGGTCGATGCTGTTCGATGCGCTGGATCAGCTCGTCGCTGACCGGCCGGGTGTAGCGGTTGAGCCGGTCGCGGCTGATGCCGAGGGCGTGGAGGATCAGCGGCTCCTGCTTGTAGATGATCTTGGCCAGGTTGCCCAGGTGCCTGCCGTCGAAGGGCGCGGCGTCGATATGGATGTGGATGCCGCACTGGCTGTTGATCTTGCCCCCGGCGCGGCGGATGGCCCGGACCACCTCCTGCAGTTGCGGGATGTCGTCGTAGCCGAGCACCGGGCTGACCACCTCGGCCCGCAGATGGGCCGGGACGCTGGTCAGGGAGGCGTCCCCCACTACCTTCCAGACGCGGCCGCGCAGGTCCTCGACCTCCCAGGGGTCGTAGCTGCTGGGGATGCCGACATGGCGGACCGTGCCGCCCACCACCGAGTGAATGGCCCAGGCGATTTGCTCCCGGGTGCGTTTTACGGTCTCGATCTCGATCCCGTAGTGGATCTCTTTCAGGTTCATGCGTGCCTCCGTCGTTCATGGCGCTTCTAAGTCGTTGTCAGGCAAGGCTTTTTAGCCTCCGCTTACACCATGAATGAATGCTTCTTTCCGGACACAAATCAAGTAGAAGAACAGCCGAAGCCGACATTTAACACCTTTATTTTCAATGACTTGAGAACTTGGCTGGATTGGGCGGCGCACAGGCGGCAGAAACCCCGGAACGGGCTGGCCGTATCCGGGGTTTCTGGGTTGGTGGTGGCAGTGAGCCGGTCAGCCGGAAGCGGTATCAGAGGTGATCAGGCTGGCGTGCAGCTCGAGGTTGCGCGACTCGTCGGCCCGCATCCGCGCCAGCAGCGCCGTGAAGGCCTCCGCTTCGGTGGCCGGGAGCTTTGACGCCCGTTCCAGCCGCGCCAGGCGCTGGTGCAGATTCTCCAGCAGGCCCAGGGCGTGGTCGCGGATCAGGCCATCGCGCTTCTCTTGCGGCGTGGGGATGAACTCGGTCAGGCCGCCTTTGCGTCGAACGATCATGGCTGTGCCTCCTTAGCTCAGGGTCGCGCCCAGCGAATGGATGCGCGGGTAGATCAGCGGCGTGCCGGTCATTTCGGCCTTGTAGCGGACCTTGTTGCCGGTGTTGTCGGTGAAGGTGCGCACCAGGGTGTACTCGGTCCAGCTCTCGTCGATGGGCCGGGTGTCCTGGATGGTCATCGCCTCCCAGGTCAGGCCGCCGTCGTTGCTGGCGAACCATTGCAGGGTGGTGCCGCTGGGGATTTGCATCTGCACATAGGCCTTGGTCGACTCCACGCCCTGGGTCAGCTCGTTCTCGCGGGTCAGGTAGGCCCCGGTGGTCTTGTTGAGGTAGCCCACCAGGTTGACATCGCGGAAGTTGATGGCCGGGGTGTCGTTGGAAAGCGAGCTGCTCAGACGCACGCGGATCTGGACCCGGGTGGCGAGGTTGGGCAGCCGCTCCTCCTCTGCGGGAACCATGGCGTCCCAGGTCACGCCGCCGTCGGTGGAGTATTCCCAGTCGAGGCCGGTGCCCTGGGGGATGGCCGAGTATTCGTCGAGGTTGATATCGGAGAACTGCACGCCGGTGATCGGCTGGAAGCGGATCATGCCCTCGGATTGAAAGTTGTAGCCGTAGATCTTCATCGCCAGGTCGGAGCCGTTGAGCGGCGTCCAGGTCTCGGCGTTGGAGCTCTCCAGCAGCACGCCTTCCATGTAGGTCTGCCGGGTGATGATGCCCCAGCGGCCCATCTTGCCAAGAGTGGCGGTGCGCACCTTGTAATTGGTGCTGTTGGTCAGCAGCACGACGGAATAGCTGGTGTTGGCCTCGGCGTAGAACGGGTCGTCGAAGCGAATGCGGGTCTCGCCGCTCAGGCTGATCTCGTTCGGGGCCAGCACCTTCTCGGCGAACACCACGCCGTTGGGCAGACCGGTGGTGACGCCGCGAATCTGCACCGTGACCGGGATGCTCGGGTCCCTGGCGGTGAACTGCAGTCCGATGCTGGAGATCACCTGGTTTTGGGTGAAGCTGAAAGTCTGGGCCAGCGGATCGCGGGGCACGAAGATGGTCTGGGTGCGCCAGACCACCTGCACCACGGGCACGCGGATGATGCGGTTTTCGATGATGCGCTCGATGCGGGTGATGACCAGCGGATCGTTGATCTGCAAGCTGGCCCGTGCCGAGTAGACGCCGTCGGCCATCTCCACGATGCGGTTGCCGTTGCGGGCGTTGGTCGGAATGGTGAAGGAGGCGCTGACCCGACCGGCCTCGTCGCTGATCAGGTTGCTGGCCATTACCTGGCCGTCGCAGCGCAGCACGATGCCGGACTTGCTCGGGGTGAAGTTGATGCCGGTGACGGCGATGCCGGTCTGGCCGCGCCGCCCGAGGTTGGGCGTGATCTGCAGCATGGCCGGGGGCTTGTCGAACACGGCATAGGGGTTGATGTTGCGCTCCTCGGACCAGTCGTTCTGTTCCACCAGCACGGTCTCGTTGCCCGGCAGCAGCGCCAGGCTGCCGAAGAAGCTCGCGTTGCTGCCCGCCTGATCGACCGAGAGCACGGTGGAGTGCGGAATGCGGTCCGGTGCGACGAAACGGGCGATCTCGTTGACCCGGGCGTCCCATTCGGCATGGTAGATGTCCGACTGGGCGGTGTTCGAGAAGTCGTCCGAGTAGATGCCTTTTTTTGTCTGGGCGTCCCGGTTTTGCAGTTCGTTGTTCATCTGGTACTGGGCGTCGTTGTACTTCAGGTCCTCGACGTCCTGAATGATGTCGTGGATCTGGTCCATGGTGATGCGGGTCAGGCCGAAGTTGCGGATCTCCATGTCGGTGGAGTTGGGCGGGCAGTCGATGCTGCACAGCCCCAGGGCGTTTTCCGGCACGATGGGCAGCTTAGGGAAATCCGCCGGAGCCCCTTCAAGCCGCTTGATCTCGGTGGTGGTGGCGTAAACGATGTCGCGACGGCCGAGGTAATAGTCGTAGTCCAGGCTGCAGTTGGAGCCGTTCACCGGCTGGTCGCCGAGGCTGCCGCGCCCGAAGTTGATCACGTTGAGGTTGCCCAGCTCGAGCTGCACCGGCGACATGGTGAGTCCGGCCGTGTTGGTGGACGGAGGCGAAGCGGTGCCGATCTCCTCGACGCCGTCGTCGACGTAGGAGAGCGCCTCGCTGCCCAGTTCCATCAGTCGCTTGTAGTCGGTGCGTGCGCCGTTGGTGGCGGCCCGGTAGACGCGATAGCCGGTCGCGCCGCTGACCGGCAGCCAGGAGAGCTTGTTCATCTCACCGGCGGCGGTGGCCCGGGCAATGACGGCAGCGGCGTTGAAGGCCGTCTCGCCGGTGGCGTTGTAGGCGGTCACCATATAGAAATAGTTTCCGGCCGCCGGATGGTTGGCCTGTCCGAACCAGCCGCTGTCCACGTAGTCGGTGCCCTTGACCATCTGCTTGGTGTAGGTCCAGCGCACCGTGTAGGTGGTGCCGATGGCCGGTTCGTTACCGGAGCCGAGCCAGTCGACATGGTTGCCCGACTGCTGCCAGTCCACGCCCTCCTGGAAGATGGTCGCCCCCTGGCTGACCTCGAGGATGTCCACCACGGGATTGGGGTCGAGCAGGTCTTCGCCGCCGCCCACCGAGCCGCGAGTGACGTTGCGGGTAATCTCGACGATGGCCTCCACCTGGGTCGTCTCCTTGAGCGGCGTGGAGTTGACTGGATAGCGGCGCTTGTTGATGTCGAAGGTCTTCTGCTCGCCGCGCACCGACTTGGTGGCGATGGATTTAGGCACCAGGGTCGAGGTGGGCAGATCGCGCTGATGCCGGAAGCCCTGGATGTAGGCGCGTCCGGCGTTGGTGATCGCCTCCACGCTGTCGTCGTCGACGCCGCCGATAAAGGTGTCGAAGCCACGCACCAGGTAGCTTCCGGCCTGGTCGAAGGTGCGCTCGGCGAGATTCTGAATCAGGGAATTGAGCCCCTCTGCGGCGGCGAATGAGAGCTGATCCTCGGTGATCGAGGAGACGGTGATCCGACTGCCCGGCAGCGTGCCCAGCAGATCCCGCAGGTAGAGGTTGGATTTCTCCTGCACCGTGGGTGTGACGTCGCCGCTCTCGCGGTCGAATTTGTAGATCGGGATCACCCGGCGCTCGGCCACGTTGTTGGGCAGCGTCTGGCCGCTGGTATCCGTCGCCTTGAGAGAGAGAACCCATTTTTCCCGCTCGGCGGTGGGCTCGCCGGTGGCCGGATTGATCAGGGCCGGGTCCTGGGTGTAGCCGTAGTTGTACTTCAGCAGCTCCACGTAAACGTAATCGGCCCCGCTGGTGGTGGCCGGGTCATAGGTCAGGGTCGCGCCGCTCACCTGTTCCAGATGGCCGTCGATGTAGACCACGCCCGGGGCCAGGGTCAGGACGTTGGCGGTCGCGCTGACCTCGAGGCCCATGATGATGGAGCCTTCCTTGAACAGGATGTCGGCGATCTTGCGCCGTTCCAGGTTGATGATGTCCTGTTGTTCGTTGAGTTCGGAATCCAGCAGGTCGCGATCCTGATGGTAACGGATGCGCTTGTAATTCTTGGTCGGGTCGAATGTCTCGCGTGAGATGCTCATGTTTGAATCCTCCAGTTAGATCTTGATGATCCCGACCAGCTCCACGCGGGTGTCGGAAATCTTGTTGAAGTCGGGAATGTTCTTCACCTCGTACAGGTAGCCCGGGTGCAGCACCTCGCCGGTCGGGTTGGTGTCCTGATGGAACACGCCGCCCATGGCGAGATCCCCGGTGACGCTTTCCAAGTACTGCACATCGCCGCCGAAGAAGCCGTATTCGCGGATGGTGATGCCGTTGGCCTCGGCCTCGTCGAAGCGGAAGAAGATGCCGATGGTGTTGGTCTCCTCGCCGGTTTCGAGATAGCGCACGCCGTTGACCAACAGAGCCCCTTCGGCGTCCTCCTTGAGGAAGGTCCGCTTGTAGTAGCGCTTGCGGGCGCGTTCGTTTCTGAGCCCGGTCTGGCCGATGTCCGGCGCGGGCGGATTCTGCGGGTCGGCAAAGCTGGCATCCCCGTCGCCGATGGCGCAGTGGGTGATGCCGTCCACGGCCTGGCCGAGGAGGAGTTTGGCCGTCAGTATCCGGCCGGTTTTGACGATGAGTCCCAGTGCCATTGCTGTTCTCCTTTAGGTCTGAATTTCGTGGTCTTGATCGATGAGCACCGCGAACAGGATCTGGCGCGTGTCGGCCAGCAGCCCGGCCGGGATCGCGATGCGCTGAACGGTGTCGGAT